>Ga0066395_10000281_pt1 | contig 19043 bp, 13 predicted proteins | sample PanSoiPlot1MoBio_FD_61218 | JGI IMG/M metagenome (GOLD analysis project Ga0066395, IMG submission 61218) | Tropical forest soil microbial communities from Panama analyzed to predict greenhouse gas emissions - Panama Soil Plot 1 MoBio | ecosystem: Environmental > Terrestrial > Soil > Tropical... | reverse complement strand
CGGTAAGCCCCTCGTGCAACTCGCGACCGTCGGCATAGCCCTTGAGATAAACATCCTCGTGCTTGAGGCTGCGCCACAGCCGCTCGATGAAGACGTTGTCCATCCAGCGGCCACGGCCATCCATCGAGATTTGGATGCCGGCCCGTTCAAGCGTGCTGGTGAAGGCCATGCTGGTGAACTGGCTGCCTGGTCGGTGTTGAAGATTTGCGGCTTGCCGAAGCGCAGCAGCGCCTCTTCCAGCGCCGCCACGCAGAACGACACGTCCATGGTGTTGGACAGCCGCCAGCTCAGCACCGCCCGGCTCGCCCAGTCCCACCAGGTACAGGAAGCCGCGGGCGATCGGGGGCCTCGTCCGCCGCGGCCTCGCCCACAAGCTCGCGGGCGCCGGCCGCTACCCCGCCTACCTGGCGGCCCTGAACGCACGGGCAAGCCTGCTAGGCGCCGGTTTTCCCAGAGGTGTGACCGTGGTGTGACGGTCATAAATGATCCGCTGACCGAAGACAAAATAAGCAAATTAATTAAAGATATTATTCCACTTTTGACCAGGCGATAGCAGCTATCTCCGGTACACGGGTCGTGATGCAACGCGATGGAAGCCCGGCGAATGTGGTGGACGGCGCCCGCTCCCGGCATCGCAGTGCCATAGACCGATGTCCGACTGTGTCGCTCTATAGGCGGCCATTATCGGCCGGCGCGCCTGTGCGCTTGAGATCGCGTAATATACCAAGATGAAGGAATGTTGTTTCCAGTGTCTCCGGGGGTCCTTCGCGCAAGCGGTCAAGATGGCGCTCAGCCGCAGCAGCTTGCGCATTCGCAATGCGTCTTTTCGGCAAGCAAGTTCCGCGCATCCCAGGATCCAAGCAGCATTCAGCGCCAGCTTATTGTCTGCAATGATGTAGGCGGCCGTTCCTTCGCCCGGGCCTGCATGTTGTGCGGGGCATCGCGCGCAGGGACAGTCAAAGCTGGCCGTCGCAGTTGTTTTATTCTTGCTCAGCGTCCGCAGGCCATGCATTGACGATTCCGAGCACGGTGCCACGCTCGCGCAGGCAGCGGCTGTGCAGGCGGCGGCTCGGTCCTGGACCATGGCCCAGTAGCGTGTGACCAACTTTCTCAATAGCCTCCCCTCGATCGCCAATTCACATGCGATCCGGCCGATCAAAGATCGCGCCGTTCACGCGGACGCGGCAACAGCGGGCACGCTTTGCTTTATCCGTCCAGAGATATGCGCACTTCATCCGAACGTGCATTGATGAATCAGGAGGAGGATCTAATGAAAGCGGCAAGAGTGCTTTCGATCATGATGTTGGTGGGATTGTCGGTTGCGTCACTCGTTTCAAGAGCCGACGCCCAGAGCGCCAAAAGATACGCAACCATGGAAAGATGTATCGCCCAAGCACAGGCGCAATGGCCACCGACTGGCAGCAGCGATGCCAATATGCGAAATCGAACGGCGGTCTATAAGAACTGCATGTTTTCGGCGGGCATGCGTCCGTAGCCAATTGCGGCGACGACGCACGGATTCCTGTCATCGTCGCCGTCCCAATCAGAGACACCGGAGCGCGCAATCGCGGTGTCCTCGATCTAAAGCAAGACCGATGTGAGCTGCATCGCGCGCGTCTGCGCGAGGGATTTCATATTACTTCGCCACTTGTTGAGCGCGATCACTGTCGGGCGCCGGCTGCCGGCCCATTTCGGGCAGCCAATATGGAGGAAAGTCATGAGTATGACCAGGAACGTCTGCCTCGGTCTGCTCGCGCTGTTCGCTTCGCTGGTTATGGCGAGCATGCCGGCAGCCGCGCAGCAACAGAAGCCCAACATCTTGTTCATCATGGGTGATGACATCGGCTGGATGCAGCCGAGTATCTACCATCGCGGCCTAATGGTTGGGGAAACCCCCAACATCGACCGCATCGGCCAGGAAGGCGCGATCTTCATGGCTTACTACGCGGAGCAGAGCTGCACCGCCGGTCGCAATGCTTTTTTCACCGGTATGCATCCGCTGCGCACCGGCATGATCCCGCCGCAACTGCCGGGCAGCCCGTCCTACCTGCGGCCCGGCACCCCAGCCCTCGCCAAGTTCCTGCTCGACCTCGGCTACAACACCGGCGAGTTCGGCAAGAATCATCTGGGCGACCACACCGACGCCCTGCCGACGGCGCACGGGTTCCAGGAATACTGGGGCTACCTTTATCACCTCGACGCCATGCAGGGGGTGAGCTTCCCCGACATCAATAAGACCCCGACCCAGCAGACCATCGTTCCGCCGTGCAAAAACACACCGATCCCGGGTGTTCCTGAGGTCCCTGGCGCCGTCGATCCCAGAACGACGACTTGTCTGACGCCCCCGCGCAACATGCTGTCGTGCAAGTCCTCCGACGGCACGTCGAAGAATCAGATGTGCAGCGACGCCGGCCCGTTGACGCTGGAGCGATCGAAGACCGTGGACGAGGAGATCTCGGCCAAGGTCGTCGATTTCCTTGACCGCAACGATCCCCGGCGGACCAACAAGCCGTTCTTCGTCTGGTACAACCCAGCGCGCATGCACGTCACGACCGTGCTGCCGGACAAGTACATGGCCATGGTGGGCGAGCCCGGCGGCAAGGACTGGGGCGTCAACGAAGCCGGCATGAAGCAGATGGACGACAACATCGGCCTCGTCCTCAAGAAGCTTGAGGACATGGGCCAGCTTGACAACACTCTTATCGCCTTCACCACCGACAATGGCGCCGAGGTCATCACCTATCCGGACGGCGGAACCACTCCTTTCAAAGGCGGGAAGCTGACCACCTGGGAAGGCGGCATGCGGGCGCCCCTCGTCGTTCGTTGGCCGGGACATATCAGGCCCGGCACAGTCAAGAGCGACATTTTCGCGGCCCTCGACTGGCTGCCCACGCTGGTCAACATCGCAGGCGGTCCGAGCGGCGACACGCTGAAGAAGCAGATCGAAGGCGGCCAATATCCCGGCATCGTCAAGACGACGCTCGACGGCGTCGACCAGCGCGACTACCTGGAAGGTAGGTCGGACAAGTCGGCGCGTGATACCTTCTTTTATTATACGGGCGCGACACCGTCAGCGGTGCGGTTCAAGAACTGGAAGATCTACTTCTCGATGGTGGGCCCGTGCGCCAACTGCGGCCTGAAGGGAGCCGAAAAATACGATTGGGCCCAGGTCGGAAACCTCAAGCGCGATCCCTTCGAGTCAGCCGTCGGGTTTGAGCAAGGAACCATGTTCGGCATGGGCGGCGCGCTCGCCGGCCCGGTGACCGCTTACATCTACGACTGGAACATCCTGCCCATCGGCCAGGCGCTATGGCTGAGGGAGCTTGAGACTTACCAGGCGTTCCCGCCGCTGCAGGACCCGGCGAGCTACAACCTGGATCAGGTCTACGCACAGATGAAGAAGGCCAAGTCCAGTCACGCAGGCGAGTAGTTGCTTAAAGCGGTCGCGACGTGAGCACGCGGATGCCCTCTGGGGCATCCGCACTCAATAGCCAAAAACGAGAACCGGGACGTGCAGAGGCGAATGGCGACAGCGCGGGCCAAGGAAAACCCTAACAGGCTGACCGCATGAACGAGGAGTGCGAACATGAGATCAAACACGAGACTGAGCATGACAACCTGCGTGGCCATAACCCTGTCAGTGGTGACTGTCGCGGCGTTGCAGGCGTCTCCCGCCACGGCGAGGCACTACTACGGGTATCGCTATTACTACGGATACTATGGCCTCCGCGGATATTACGGCCCCTACACGCCAAGCCTCCGTGTTCCACGGTACGGCCGGAACCACGATTTCCAGGATGGCTCCAGAGGCTGACTATGAACCGGCGATCTATCGCATCTGCGGGCCTAGCCGCTGCTTTGGTCCTCGGCGTCGCATCGGCGCATGCCGGCCCTTGTACCAGCCAGATCGCTGAGTTCGAAAAGGCAGTGCGGCTATCCGCAGACAACCCGAGTGCCGGGCCGATGGCACCTCAATCGACCGGTGCACAGACCGATCGCCAACCGACGCCCGATTCGGTGAAGCGCGCTGAGGAGCGCGCGCGAGCATCATTTGGTGCGGCGCTGGCGCGCGCCAGACGGCTCGATGCCCGCGGCGACCGCGCCTGCGTGCGCGCACTCGCCACCGCGAAGAGCATGTACAACCTCTAGTGCAGAACGAAAGGCTTGCATCATGAAGATCGTGCAACATCCGTGGCTTGCTCTGCTTGCGTTCGCGGCGATTACCGTGAGCTCTCCGGCATCCGCGCAGCAGCAGAAGCCGAACATCCTTGTCATCATGGCCGACGATATCGGCTACTGGAACGTCAGCGCCTACAACCGCGGCCAGATGGGCTACCGCACACCCAACATCGACCGCATCGCCAACGAGGGCGCGATCTTCACCGACTACTACGGCCAGCAATCGTGCACGGCTGGCCGCGCCGCATTTATTACGGGACAGTCCCCGATGCGCACGGGCCTTCTAAAAGTGGGGCTGCCTGGGGCGAAGGAGGGAATTTCGGACAAGGATCCGACAATGGCAGAGTTGCTCAAGCCGCAGGGCTATGCGACCGGACAGTTCGGCAAGAACCATCTCGGCGACCGCAACGAGTTCCTACCGACCGTGCACGGCTTCGACGAGTTTTTCGGCAACCTCTATCACCTCAATGCTGAGGAGGAGCCCGAGCAGGCGGAGTATCCGAAGAACCCGGAATTCAGGGCGCGCTTCGGCCCGCGCGGCGTTCTCAAGTGTGTTGCGACGACGACCGACACGCCAGGTGACGATCCGCGCTTCGGCCCTTGGGGCAAGCAGAAATGCGAGGACACGGGCCCGCTCACCAGGAAGCGGATGGAGACGGTGGACGAGGAGTTTCTCAAGGCCACGCTCGACTTCATCGATCGCGCGCGACGTGACAACAAGCCGTTCCTGGCATGGTTCAATCCAACCCGCATGCACATATGGACCCGCCTCAAGCCAGAATCCCAGGGCAAGACCGGGCTTGGCATCTATCCGGACGGCATGGTGGAGCACGACGGCCAGGTCGGCCAGCTTCTGAAGAAGCTCGATGACCTGGGCATCACCAACAATACGATCGTGATTTACACGACCGACAACGGCGCCGAGACTTTCTCATGGCCCGACGGCGGCACCACGCCGTACCGCAGCGAGAAGAACACCAATTGGGAGGGCGGCTATCGCGTGCCGGCGATCGTCCGTTGGCCGGGGCTCGTGCAGCCTCATGCCGAGATCAACGAGGTGTTCTCGGCCGAAGACTGGGTTACCACCTTGGTGGCAGCGGCCGGCGAGCCCGACCTCAACAGCAAGCTGCTGCACGGCTACAACGCGGCTGGCAAGACCTTCAAGGTGCACCTCGATGGCTACGACCAGCGTGATCTGCTTGCCGGCAGGGGCCCTGGTAAGCGCCGTGAATTCTTCTACTGGACCGACGACGGCGACCTGGCTGGGCTACGCTATGACCAATACAAGGCGGTGTTCTTGGAGCAGCAAGCGCATGGACTTGAGGTCTGGATGCAGCCGTTCATGACACTACGCGCGCCCAAGCTGTTCAATTTGCGGGCCGACCCGTTCGAACGCGCGGAACACGAGGCAGGCGATTACGTGAGATGGTTCATCGAGCACGCGTATGTCTTTGTTCCCGCGCAGGCGATCGTTGCCCAGCATCTGGCGACCTTCCAGGAGTTTCCACCGCGGCAAAGGCCAGGCACCTTCTCGGTCCAGCAAGCCATGGAAATGTTGACGAAGAAGGGCAGCAATTAACGGCGACACCGGCAGCGCATGCGCGGTGGCATCATTATAGCTGCGCATGCGCGTCAGCCGAGTTTGTACTGGGAGATAAACCATGATCATTCAGCGATTAATTATCATGAATGCGGCGGTACTCGCCGCATCGATCTCAACCAGCTATGCGGGCCCCTGCTCGCCTGAGATCGATCGCACGCAGGTGCGCATTGATGCGAAGCTCAATGCAAGAGCCGCCGCCGGGCCGATCGCGCGCGAGAGCACCGCCGCCACGACGCATCGTCAGCCGACACCGGGCTCGATCGCCGCTGCCGAGGAAAGACTTGGCGACGTGTCGGCCGACACAATTGCAGCTGTCACGCAGGCTATGATGCGTGCGCGCGCAGCCGACAGCGCCGGCGACAAGGTCGCATGCGAGCAAGCCCTCGCGGACGTACAACGCACGATCGGTCCGTAGATGTCAGGTGGAAACAAAATCTGGGTGGCTGTGGCGATCGCGATGGCGGCCGCGACCGCTGCTGCTATCGGTATCGCCTACCAGCTCTCCAATGGATCAGGTAGAACGTCCACTGCCTTGGCAACAACTTTCGTCGGCAGCGAAACCTGCGCCAGCTGCCATCGTGCCGAGGCCGATATGTGGCGCGGCTCCCAGCACAAGCTCGCCATGGACCACGCCACCGACAAATCGGTGCTGGGCGATTTCAACGACGCGAGCTTCGATAATTTCGGTGTGCACTCCCGGTTCTTTCGTCAAGACGGGAAATACCTGGTCGAGACCGATGGCCCCGACGGCAAGCTTGCCACGTTCGAAGTGAAATACACCTTCGGGGTCGAGCCGCTGCAACAATATCTAGTCGAATTCTCCGACGGCCGACTACAGGCACTCTCGCTCGCCTGGGACACCCGACCGAAGCAACAAGGCGGCCAGCGCTGGTTTCACCTCTATCCAAACGAGGAGATCAAGCACGACGACATCCTGCATTGGACCAAGCTGAACCAGAACTGGAATTTCATGTGCGCGGAGTGTCATTCGACCGGCGTGCACAAGAATTACGACGCGACGAGCGGCCGCTTCGCCACGACCTGGGCGGAGATCAGCGTTGGGTGTGAGGCCTGCCACGGCCTGGGCTCCCAACATGTCGCCTGGGCGCACGAGCAGCAAAGCTGGTGGCGGTTCGGGAAGAGCGACGATCCGAGCAAGGGGTTGTCGGTCTCCTTCGATGAGCGACACGACATCACCTGGCCGATAGATGCGAGGACCGGCAACGCAACGCGTCGGATCGCACCGGCGCGTCTGCGCAAGGAGGTCGAGACCTGCGGCCTCTGTCACGCGCGTCGTGGCGTGGTGTCCGATGACCGGGTTCCCGGCCGGTGGCTGTCCGACACGCATGTCGTGTCGCCTCTGATTCCTGGGCTGTTCCAACCCGACGGCCAGATGCTTGACGAGGTCTATAATTACGCCTCGTTCAAGCAAAGCAGGATGTTCGCTGCAGGCGTCACCTGCAGCGATTGCCACGAGCCGCACAGCGCCAAGCTACGTGCACCCGGCAACGACGTCTGCGCGCAATGTCACGCTCCGGAAAAATACGCGGTGGCAAGCCATCACCACCACGAGGCCGCAAGCCCGCCGCTCGCTTGCGCGTCGTGCCACATGCCGGAACGCACCTACATGGTCATCGACCGCCGGCATGACCACAGCCTGCGGATTCCTCGACCCGACCTGTCGGTGAAGCTTGGAACGTCCAACGCCTGCAACGACTGCCATGGAGACAAAACTGACGACTGGGCGGCATCGGCGATCGAGCGCTGGCATGGCCCGAACCGAAAGGGCTTGCAAAATTACGCCGAGGCTTTCCGGGCGGCGTGGACTGGCCGAATGGATGCGGCAGCATTGCTCGGCAAGGTCGCCGGCGATCTCGGTATCCCGGCCTTTGTTCGCGCCAGCGCGTTGACTGAGCTGGCCTCACGCATCTCCCCCGCGAACATCCATCTGGCGCGCGAAGGGCTGTCGGATCCCGACCCGATGGTGCGCATCGGTGCGCTCGACATGCTCGGAAACGTTCCCGCGTCGCAAATCTGGCCGCTCGCTTCGCCGTTGCTGTCCGATTCCAGCCGTGGCGTGCGCATCAAAGCCGCCGCGCTGCTTGCGGCGGTGCCGACGACTGACCAGCCCGCCGCCGACCGCGAACGTTTCGAGCGCGCTGCGGCCGAATTCGTCGCCGCCCAGCGACTCAACGCCGATCGGCCGGAAGCGCACTCAGCGCTCGGAACCTTCTACACGCGGCGCCGCCTCACCGCTGAGGCAGAATTCGAGTACAAAGCAGCCCTGCAGCTCAGCCCGCAGTTTGCGCCGGCAGCGATCAATCTTGCGGACCTTTATCGGGAGGTTGGACGCGACGGCGACGGCGAGCGCACCTTGCGCACGGCGATCGACGCCTCCCCCCGAGACGCCGGACTGCATCACGCGTTGGGCCTAACGCTTACGCGTCTGAAGCGGACCGACGAGGCGGTGGCGGAATTGCGCCGCGCAACCGATCTCGAGCCGGACCGGGCGCGATACCTTTATGTCTACGCCGTTGCGCTGCATTCGGCCGGTCGCCGCGACGAGGCCATCGCGGCGCTCAAGGAGTATTCAAACAAACAAGCGGAGGATCGCGATATCCTTCTCGCGGTGATCACTTTCAGCCGCGACGCCGGAGACCCCACGACGGCGCTGGAATATGCAGAGCGGCTCGCCCGGATTGCGCCGGAAGACCAGGAAATCATGAGTTTCGTACAGTCGCTGCGGGCTCGCGCAGATAAGGCAAAGCAATGACCTGTGATCGTTGCAGCTTGCTGCGACATCGGGGTGCTCGGTTGTGGGCTTTGGAAGAGCCACAGAGGGAGTACCCTCTCCTTGCCTGACACAGAGAGTGTTAGGTCACCTGGCCTATGGTCCAAATGGTCCCCCCCTCCAATAGCGAGCTATTCTTTTCGCGCTGGTGGGCCGACTTTACCGCGGAGGTTCGCGATGAAGCACAACACTTTAGCCCGCCTGTGCGGCGCCGGCTTGTTGGCCATGTTAGCGTTCCCCGCTGGAGCGGCCGCGCAAGTCCCGACTTCTGAGCAAGAAGCACATGCAATTGGTGTCGATGCCTATCTCTACTTTTATCCGCTGATCTTAATGGACCTGACGCGAAAGCAGTCGACCAACATCGAGCCCGGCAAGGAATTCGGCAAGGGGCCGATGAATGTGTTTACGAGCGTGCCGTCGTATCCTCCCGCTGATCTGAAGCTGGTGGTGCGCATAAACTTCGACACCCTGTATTCAATCGCCTGGCTCGACATGACCACTGAGCCGATGGTCGTTTCGGCGCCGGACACTGGCGGTCGCTTCTATCTCCTGCCCATGCTTGACATGTGGACTGACGTTTTTGCGTCGCCTGGCTCGCGCACTACGGGCACGCAGGCAGGCAATTTTTTGGTGACCCCGCCGGGCTGGAGCGGGGCCGTTCCTTCCGGGATGGCGCGCATCAGCGCGCCGACCCCCTATGTGTGGATCATCGGACGGACGAAGACGGACGGGCCGCAAGACTACGACGCAGTTCACAAGATACAAGCGGGTTACAAAGTCACTCCGTTGTCGCAGTGGGGCAAGCCGGCTAAGCCGGTCGAGGTGAAGATTGATCCGAGCGTCGACATGAAGACGCCGCCCAAAACGCAGGTCGATACCATGCCCGCCGGCAAATTCTTCGCCTACGCTGTTGAGCTACTCAAGGTCAACCCGCCGCACATCACCGACGAGCCGATCATCGCGCAGCTAAAGAAGATCGGCATCGAGCCCGGCAAAAGCTTTGACATGGACAAGGCTGACCCCGCCATTCGTAACGCCTTGGCTAGCGTTCCGGAGGAGGCGCAGAAACTGATGGTATGGAAGCTGCCGACGCTTGCGCGCGTGGTGAACGGCTGGTCGATGAACACCGATACCATGGGCGTCTATGGCAACTACTACCTGAAGCGCGCTATTGTCGCCCAGGTTGGGCTCGGCGCCAACCTGCCGGAGGATGCCATATATCCGATCAATCTCGGCGACGACACGGGTAAGCCACTCAACGGAGCAAACAAATACACGCTCCACTTCAACAAGAGAGATACGCCGCCAGCAAATGCGTTTTGGTCAGTCACCCTTTATGACACTGAGGGCTTCCAGATGGCAAACCCCCTAAATCGGTTTGCCGTCAGCAGCTGGATGCCGTTCAAGTACAACGCAGACGGCTCGCTCGACCTTTATTTCCAAAACGAGAGTCCCGGTGCGGACAAGGAAGCCAACTGGCTACCGGCTCCGAACGGCCCGTTCAACCTGACCATGCGCGTCTACGCCCCGAAGTCGGAAGCGTTGACGGGCAAATGGAATCCGCCGCCGGTCAGGCGCGTACAATAGCTGATTGAGCGAATGTTTCAGGGAATGACGCCATGAGACGCGCTATCGCGAACGCAAATGGGCTAACTCTCGCCTTGGCCATGGGGATGCTGTCCGCTGTTTCGATCGCCGGCGCCCAGGAACCTCTCGGTGGCCAGCCGCCGCCCGGCGCCAACCAATCGGTAAGCGATCTCGGCGCACAGGCGGCTTATCACCGCACATTCGAGGCCGTGTTGTGGGCTATGCCCGCCGTGGCGATTTATCGGCTGCGCGTCGGACTGCTGGAGCAGCCTGGAATGGCAGACAATGCCATCGACGCCTACTCCGGGCCACTGCACACATTTCACGAGGTGATCACCGGCAATCAGGTGACACCATACATCGCCGGCACGTCCGACCTTCGCAATGGGCCGGTCGTGCTGGAGGTTCCGGCAAAGACCCCCAAGGCGGTTCTCTATGGTCAGGTCGTTGATGCCTGGCAGGCGACGATTGCCGATGTCGGGCCAAGCGGCGCAGACAAAGGCGAAGGTGGCAAATATCTGTTTGTCCCGCCCGGCTATAACGAACCTATTCCCGACGGATACATCGTCATCCGATCGAGCGGCTACCGCATCGTTTTTGCGTTCCGCTCGATCCAACTTGAAGGCGCGACATCGGCCGACGCCTACGCCTACAGCAAGACGATGAAGCTTTATCCGCTATCGCAAGCAGCCAACCCGCCCGAGACCCGCTTTGTCGATGGCCGCCCTTATCCGCTGCATACGCTGCCGTTCTACGACATCCGGACGCTCAACGACATCTACGACATCGTCAGCGTCGAGCCGGTGCAACCGCGCGACAAGGTGATGATGGGCATGTTGGCGACGGTAGGCATCGAGCGTGGCAAGCCCTTCAATCCGCCCGAGAAGTACAAGGCGGCCATGGAGAAGGGTGTGGTCGACGCCTACTACTACATGCAGAACCTCGACACGGAGCTCTTTGCGTCAAACCTTTATTGGCCCGATCGGCACTGGAGTTTCGTGATGGTGCCCGACGCGCAACGCGGATTTGACTTCGTCAACGGCAACGCGGTCGAAATCGACAAGCGCGCGGCGGCTTGATTCTTTTTCACGTTCTACCCAAAAGTGCTGACGGATCGCGCCGGCACGGTGTATCTCGCGCCAATAGCTGATAGCAACGGGCGGCCTTTAGAAGCCGGAAAGACCTACAGTCTCAGGGTGCCGAAGGACGTTCCGGCCAGGCAATTCTGGTCGCTGACGATGTACGACCGGGCGACGTGGGCCTTCGTCAACAACCCGTTGGATCGCGCGGGTCTCGGTTCGTTCAACTTGGATCAAATGAAACTCAACGCCGACGGCGGCGTCGATGTCTACGTCGGGCCGAAAGCGCCCGCCAATTTGGAGTCCAACTGGATACCGACGATGAGTAAGGAGCTATACCTTTGGCTCCGGCTGTACGCTCCCGACGAAGCTTTCTGGAACAAGACGTTCAAAATGCCCGACCTCGAACGGGTCAACTGATCACTCCTGCGCCTGCCGAGACAATGTCGGCTACTGGGCCAGCAACCCTATGCTCTACAGTCCGCGCGCTGGAACATGGTCGCTGGCGGGAAGCCGCCGAGCCCTCTCGACTGGCGGGCAAAAGCTCAGAACTTGTAGTTCATCCCGACCATGAACATGTTGATCTGACGCTTCAAGGTAACCGTGTCCCCAGTAAAAAGAATGCTGGCGTCTGTGGTCCGATCGCCGAGCCCGAGAAAGTCGTATTCAAGTTTCATGGTCCAGTTGGGGGTTAGGCCGTATTCGGCGCCCGCGCCAACCAGCCATCCGCTGTTGGTATGGGAGTTGCTGAGCGAAAAGCCGGTCGTCAGGTCGGTCACCGTCGCGCTAGTCTGTACCCAACCGCCGCCCGCCTTGCCGTAGAACAGCAGGTTGTTCGCCGCGTAGCCGAAACGTGCGGCAACCGTAGCAATCCAGTCGGTTTTCACGCTGCCTTGGAGAACGTCGCCGTTAAAGATGGTCAGCGTATCGCCCGAATTGCTGATCGACGTCCCGTCGAACATCCCTTCGACGCCGAGAACAAATTGGGGTGAGACTTGCCAATTATATCCGATCTGACCGCCACCGATCACTCCGGCATTGGTGTTGGTGAAGGTCACACCGGAGAAGTTATCTGTCAAATCCCCGTTGGCCCATGCGCCGCCAATATTTGCCCCGATATAGAATCCAGTCCAGTTGTAGGCCGGCGTCAGGGCCGGAGCCGCCTTCACCGGCATATCAGCAGCAAATGCGCTCGACGAAGCGATCAGCAAGAGTGCTGCGGCACATTGTTTCCAAATTCCGTTCATGGCGCAAATCCCTTTCACGTTGCACCGTGCTTATGTCAATCCCCAGCTTTGACACCCAAGCCTCAGCTCCGCATGGCCGTGCCGAGGATTATTTCCGGTACATGGGTGTCGGGGTAGCTGCCGGAGGCGCCGCCGGCGAGATCGCGAAGGTGAGCCACACGTTGACGCCGGACGGTCGGTCATGGGCGTCGAACTCGCCGTAGGCTTTCAGGTTCACGTATCCCTGCATGTCTCCGATCGGAAAAAGGTATCCGATTTGCGGCCCGACGCCGATGACACGCGACTCGAATGGGCCAACCCTGTCGCCCGAACCGCTGTCACCCGTAACCTGGTCGTAGAAGTAGCCGACCAGCCCGACGAGTACCTGCTTGGACAGGAACTGCGACGCGCCCCAGTCGAGATGAAAGTCGACGCCGTTCTTGTAATTGGTGCTCGGGTTCGTGAAATTATAGGTAAACCCCGCGACGGCTGAGAATTCATGCCCGGTCGCCGCGTCCAGGTATGTATAGCCGAACCCGCCGTCGGCGGCGCCGTGCCCGATGCCGAGATTGGCCAGGCTGGTCGAGCTGTAGGTACCGACCGGGATGTCTCCGGTTCCGTAGATCATGAAATTGTTGACGCCCTCGTGCCACTTCAGCGAGGCTTGTGGATAAAGGTCGCCGACGCCGGTCACCGTATCGGTGATGCTGTCGGACCGTACGAAGCTGAATGGCGGAATCGTAGCCGTCACCGTGCCGGACAGCGAAGTTCTTGAATAACCGACCAGTCCGCCCATTCCCACCGAGAGCTGTCCGCCCAGGACCGGAGACGCGAACACGTAGCTCGGATTGATCCAGAGAAGAGGAACGTCGGAGTTCACACTCGCAGACAGGTTCACGTTCAGTGTCGGATTGAACCTGCCAATGGTGATCTCGCGGGCGGCGGCGACATCGGCCCCAGCATGCACCGAGGTATTATAAAAGAATGTACCGAATGCCCATCCCGGCGCCGAAGCGGGCACCGCCGCCAGGCTTCCGTAAAGGCCGGGCAGCCAAAAGCTGACGCCCCCCTCATCCGCGAAAGCGGCCTTGGGTACTAGACCGAAGGCGACGAGCATTGTGCCGGCAACGAGTGTTTGTGCCCGCCAGCCGCTGTCCCACATTTTGCTTATGTAAGTCGAAGCACAAGTCCGGCTCATGCGCAGCTCCTCTGGCTTTGCCAAACGGTGCGGGCGGCCAAGAGTTGCCAATGTGATCCGGTAGCGAGTCGAATCTGCGAGCCCGCAGGCCAGCTATGTCGGGGCCCGTTTCATAATCAACCCAATAATTGAATTTTCCGCCGAATAATAATTCAATGTTGCCAACTGGCCACACATATTCTTAACGTTATGAATCAATGGAACGCGGGTGACTGGGTTGCCGGAGGATTTTTATGATTTCAGTCGAGACGAAATCCGCTGGGGGGGCACCTATAGTGAAAAACCTGGTCCAACGATTAGCAAATCCGGTTCACCTGGGCGCCGAACTCCACAAGAGCAAGCAGCAAAGTCCAACATCTTCACCAGGGGCATCGATCCCGGCGTTGCCAGGAAAGAGGAAAGGCGCGAGAAGGCAACCGCCCGACCCTTCGCATCATGGGCCGATGAACGGTTTGCCAAGCAGGAGGCCGAGTGTGGCGAACGCACGATGAAGGGCAAGCGCCAGTTTGTCGGCTACCTCAAGGACCAAATTCGGCAGCTCCATAATCGGCGACATTACTATCGAGAGGGTGGTTGCATATCTCAAGACCCTCCAGAATCAAGGCAAGCTAGAAACCCGAGATAGCGTTCGCGCGGTGGGCGAAGATATCTGCAAATTCGCAGCCTTGAAACGAACCGGGTACAACCCGTTCCGCGATCTCGGCGACTTTCTCATCGAAAATGTATCCGAACGGCGTCCGGCAATTACCGAGCCCATCAATGCGATGGCGCAATTGTTCCAAGATATCGCCGGGGCAATCAGGATAGGAGGACGCCTTACGGCGTCGCCCCTCCCACACCACCGTACGTACGGGTCCGTATACGGCGGTTGGGGTGGATTATTCGGTTTGCGGAGCACGAGAGGAGGCAGGCCGAGCGTGACGAAGGCGACATTGGGGAAGGCGATCGCCAGGGCGGGGCTATTACTGAGCCGCCATGGGCCGTGGGGGCTACCGGCCGTCATAGCCGCCAACTCCCACCGTAGTCTCCCAAAACCTGCCATGCCACAAAGCCGGCCTCTGCGCCGCCGCCGAATGAATCGGCGCGGCCTTGCGAGCGACGATCACGGGCGGAGATCATCGCTGGTCTAACTTCACTGTTCGCGGCCGCCCACGCCTTTGAGTCGACCATTTCCCTGAGATCAGCCATTTTCACGATGCATGATCGTTGCCGCTTTTGGGCTGCCGGTCCATCCTTTCAAGTCTCATCCGCGTGTCCTCCAGACCCATCTGAGGTGCGGTTGATGAGGCACCGCGACGGCGCAATCGCAAACTGATACTTACCTAGGGTACAGATTATTTTCCCAGAATGAAATCATGTAAGTCACTGTTGTAGATAATAAAAATTGGATGTTACTTGACCTGCTTGGCGTATCCCCCCGGGTAGGATAGAACATTCGCATGTCAAGAGCAGATGTGCATCAATCTCACCCGAACATCGTCAAACGCCTTCAGCGGGCGGAGGGGCATATTCGCCGCGTGATTACGATGTTCGATGAAGGTCGAAAATGCGTCGACCTGGCGCAGCAGCTATACGCTGTCGAGAAAGCTATTAGCGAGGCGAGACGACAGCTCATTCACGACCACGTGGACCACTGCCTCGATGCTGCAGCGAACGGCAAGGGCGGCGCCTCGGCATCGGTTGTAAGCGAATTCAAGGCGATCTCCCGTTATCTTTAGGAGCTGCATCTCATGACGTCCTGGTCGCCGGTCACGCCTAGCCAAAAATGAGTTGCCTGTGAGGTTGCCCTTTGCCCGATTTGGCGTTGGCCTTGCGCTCGCCGGCGCACGCTGCTTTGCTGTGACCGTTCTCACCGTGTTGCTGTTTTGGGAACCCGTACCTCTTGCACACGCCCACGACGGCCACGATCCGGAACTCGCGCGGGGTACGTCGGCGTCGGCAGGCCTGCCGCGGCTCGTTGCAGGTTCGGAGATATACGAACTCGTTGCCATTTTGGATGGCCCGCGTCTGACGATCTATCTGGATCGTTTCCGGGACAATGCACCTGTAACTGACGCTAACATCACGGTTATGATCAACGAGGAGGCCGCAGTAGCAGCGCCTACGAGCGATGGAACTTACGTCGTCGTCTCAAGTCAATTCGGTGGGCGCGGGCTTATCGAACTCGTGTTCGATGTCAAAGAGCCGGAAGCCGACGATCTTCTGATCGGCAAGTTGTTTCTAGGCAACGTTCCGCCGGCGAACGGCGCTAATAGCTCCACACCGTGGTACGCCCAGACGGCCTCTTATCTGAGGCACGGCACTGAAGATCATTTGATGCTTCTGTCCTTGACGCTGCTGATGGGACTCGCGTTAGGCATCGCGCTACGCCGCAGCAGAGCCCATGCGCTGCCGATTCTTGTGGTGGCCGCGTCCGTCCTCGCAATAATGCCGCTGGCCCGTGCACACGAAGGACATAGCCCGGAGGATAACCCAAGAAGATTCGTATTGTCGGGCGATACCGCTCAGCGCTTGCCAGATGGTAAGGTGTTTGTGCCGAAACCCACTCAGCGCATTCTTGATGTGCGTACGGCCGTTACAAAATCGGAAACGCTGCCAAAGAGCGTGACATTGATCGGTCGCGTCATCACCAATCCCAATCGAAGCGGCGTCGTCCAAAGCATCAACGGCGGACGCGTGATTCCGCCAGAGCACGGCCTTCCCAGGCTTGGGCAAGCAGTTGCCAAAGGTGAAGTGTTGGCCTCGGTTGAGCCGCCACTGCCCATGGCCGACCGAACTACCATTTCCGAACGCGTTGGTGAACTAGAACAGATGATCGCTGTGGCGGAAGCAAAGCTCAAGCGGTTGCGGCCAATGGCGGAACGACAAGTCGTGCCGCAATCGCTTGTCATAGAGACAGAGGCGGAACTGGCCGGGCTTTACCGGCGACGGGAAGTCGTCCGAGAGACGCGTATTGCACCGGAGGTCCTCCGTGCGCCCACCGACGGCGTGGTCGCAACAGCGCGTGTCGTCGCGGGCCAAGTCGTGCAGGCGCAGGACGTGTTGTTTCAGATCGTCGATCCGGATTCCCTTTGGATCGAGGCGTATGACTATGGCGACGATGACCCGGCAAGCCTTGAAGCCGCGACAGCAGTCGTCGGCGGCAGCAGTGCGATGAAGCTTGACTTCCAAGGATGGAGCCGGGCGCTTCAACAGCAAGCAACTGTGTTGCAGTTCGCAATTGTCGATCCGCCATCCATGGTCAGGGTCGGCCAACCCGTTACCGTCTCGGCCCAGCGCGGGGGGACCACGACGGGTATTATCGTCGAACGGGGCGCCGTTGTGCGCGGCACGAACGGCGAGGCTATCGTCTGGCGTCACGTCGAACCTGAGTACTTCGAGCCACGTCCGGTCCGTACCGAGCCGTTCGACGCAACCCACTTACTCCTCACAGCTGGAATCGCTGATCACGAGCGCATCGTGATCCACGGTGCTGAGCTGATCAATCAGATCCGTTAGGGCACACGTCAGTGTTCAGTCGCCTGGTCTCTACAAGTTTGCACTATCGGCTGATCGTATTGGCCGGCGCGCTGATCCTGGTCGCATACGGCTCGCTGGTTCTGCCGCGCATACCGGTCGACGTCTTTCCCGACCTCAGCCAGCCGGTGGTCACGTTGATGACCGAGGCGGAAGGCCTCGCGCCGCAGGAAGTCGAGCAGCTTGTCTCGTTTCCAGTCGAACGCATCATGAACGGGTTGCCGGGGGTAACGCGCGTCCGCTCGGTGTCGAGCGCTGGCTTGTCAATCATCTATGTCGAATTCGACTGGGGCACGGACATTTTCCGGAATCGTCAACTGGTATCCGAACGCCTGGCGCTGGTCAGAGAGCAACTTCCGCGCGGGGCGACTCCTCAGATGGGGCCTATTACCTCGATCATGGGCGAAATCATGCTTATCGCCATGACAAGCGATACAGCGCCGCCCATGCAGGTACGAGAGATCGCGGATTTCGTAGTTCGTCCGCAGCTGCTGAGTATTCCTGGGGTCGCCCAGGTGATCCCAATCGGCGGCGAAGTGCGTCAATATCGGGTCGTGCCGCGGCCAGCGCTGATGCAGGCGCTCAGTGTCGCGTATGACCAGATCGAAACCGCCGTCACACGTTTCGGCACCAACACCGGCGGTGGATTTGTCGATCAGCAAGGTAGTGAGTATCTGATTCGCAATATTGGTGTGAGCAGGCGCCTTGAAGACCTGCGCGAGACTGCGGTGGCTTATCGTCAGGGGCAGCCGGTTCTGTTGCGCCAGGTGGCGGACGTGGACTTTGCCGCGCGAGTTAAGCGTGGCGAAGCCGGATACCGTGGAAAACCGGCCGTCATCCTTTCCGTTCAAAAGCAGCCCCACGCAGATACGGTGGGACTGACCGCGCAAATCGAGGCGGCTCTCCAGGCTATTCAGAAGACTCTGTCACCGGGCATCTCGGTAACCAACATCCAATTTCGTCAAGCGAACTTTATAGAGGCTTCCATTGGCAGCCTGAAACGAGCGCTCGGCGAGGCAGCCGTTGTCGTTGCAGTTGTTCTGATTGCCTTTTTGATGAATGTGCGGGCGACCCTTATTTCGCTGACGGCCATTCCGTTATCGTTTTTGATCACCTTTATTGTTTTTCAAACACTGGGGCTCACCATGAATACGATGACGCTCGGGGGTCTCGCCATTGCGGTTGGCGAACTCGTCGACGATGCTGTGGTGGATGTTGAGAATATTTTGCGTCGCCTGCGCGAAAATCGCCTGCGCCGCGATGCGCGTCCGATTTTGCAGGTGATCGCCGAGGCCAGCCAGGAAGTTCGCTCCGGAGTTCTGTACGCCACCATTGTGATCGTTCTGGTCTTCCTTCCTTTGTTTGCGATGTCGGGCCTCGAAGGCCGGCTGTTCGCTCCGTTGGGCATAGCCTACGTCGTGTCGATCTCGGGGAGTCTGCTGGTTTCAATTACCCTGACGCCGGTGCTGTCCTACTACCTATTCGCAAAGCGCCGCAGTTGGGGAAATGACGGCGTTCTTCTGCGGTATCTCAAGCAGACCTACGCGGCTGTCTTGTCGCGGTGCATGCATCACCGCAATTTGATCTTGGCAGTGTCGGCAATTGCCGTCGTGGTCGTAGGCAGCAGCGCCGTTTTCTTACCGCGTACCTTTTTGCCGCCGTTCAATGAAGGCACCCTGGACGTCAGCCTCCAATACAATCCCGGAATATCGCTCCGCGAGTCCGATCGCCTTGGACTCATTGCTGAACGCTTGCTGATGAGCGTTCCCGAGGTTGCTTCCGTCGGCCGTCGCACCGGGCGTGCCGAACTGGACGAACACGCCGAGGGCGTTCATTTCAGCGAGATCGATGTCGATCTCAAGCC
>Ga0066395_10000262_pt1 | contig 19635 bp, 13 predicted proteins | sample PanSoiPlot1MoBio_FD_61218 | JGI IMG/M metagenome (GOLD analysis project Ga0066395, IMG submission 61218) | Tropical forest soil microbial communities from Panama analyzed to predict greenhouse gas emissions - Panama Soil Plot 1 MoBio | ecosystem: Environmental > Terrestrial > Soil > Tropical... | reverse complement strand
ACCGGCGTGCGCTGGGAATACACCACCTCCATCTCGAAGGCGCGGGCGCGACGGGCTACTTCGCGGCCGATCTCGCCGAAACCGACGATACCGAGCGTTGTACCGAGCAAGGTTTTCAGTCCGGTGATGCCGGCAAAATTCGAATACCCGATATAGCGCGATTGCCGTTGCCGCACCCGGAGGCCTGCGTTGCGCAGCGCCGCTTCTTCCACCACGCCGTTGAATTCGCCGATGCGCTTGGCCAGCGCCAGCATGAGCGCGCAGGCCTGCTCGGCCACCGCCACATTGACCATTCGGCGCAAGGTTGCGACTGCAACCCCCCGCTTGGCGCAGGCCGCGAGATCGATATTGGCCGTGATGGTGCCGAACTTGTGAACAACGGCAAGCCGCGACGCTGCGGATAAGAGGACGTCGTCGATACGAAAGCTTTCCACGACGACACCGTCGGCGTCAGCGATCTTCGCGGCGAGATCAGCCTCGTCGGCGGCGAACACGACCTCGGCCGGGTAGAGGCCGGGCAGCCGCTGCTGCAGCCGGCCGCACCAGCCGAGGAAATCCGGCTCGTCGTGGGCAAAAAAATCGGCGACGGCGCGCCGATGCGCCTCTGGGATCGTGGGATCGAGCACGACCGGTACGATCTTCAGGAAGTGATCCTCTTCGATCACGATGCGGGTCATGCGCCCGCCCCCGGCCGCGGATCACGGCCTGCGTCACAGCGGCGACAGGTGCAACCGGCGAAAGCCCGAGCGAACACCAATGGCAACCAGAATGGTGGGCGCGACAGGGATTGAACCTGTGACCCCTACCGTGTCGAGGTAGTGCTCTACCGCTGAGCTACGCGCCCGGATGAGGTGGGCCCGATCCTATATCGACTCACAGTAATGACGGCAAGCGACTCTCCGGTGGCAGGCTCACCGATTTCAAGAAAAGGGTTATCGGCGTTTCCCTGCCCTGCCGGACCAATGCGTTGCCCTTTGCTTCAGAAGTTCCGTGCCCCCAGATGAAAGAGAACTCTCTGCGGCTGCTGCACAGGGATGGCGTGATGGGATTGTTCGGCAAATTGACATCGGCAAGAGCCGGATGGCCGGGACCGCGCAAAATTCCGTGCCAAATTCCCCGCCAGCAGGGAATCGGACGCGAGCGCTGGCCGATAGGCGATTACGCCGCCAGCATCTTGCCGACCTCGTTGACGAGGTCACGCAGGTGGAAAGGCTTGGACAGGACCTTCGCCTGCTTGGGCGCCGAGGAATCCGGGTTGAGCGCTACTGCGGCAAACCCGGTAATGAACATGATCTTGATATCGGGGTCGAGTTCCGCGGCGCGGCGCGCCAGCTCGATCCCGTCCATTTCCGGCATCACGATATCGGTCAGCAGCAGTTCGAAAGGCTCTTCACGCAAACGTTGATAGGCCGATAGCCCGTTGTCATACGAAATGACCTCATAACCCGCCGTCTGCAGCGCCTTGACGAGAAAACGCCTCATATCCGTATCATCTTCAGCCAGTAGAATCTTTGTCGCCATGCGATTCGCCAGCCTGATGTCTGATGGGATCGGATCTGCCCCATGCCAGCCCCCTCCCAAGTCATACCTTTCCATAAGGCGCGTTGTTGGTAAATATGAAGTGAATTGGAATAAATATCCGGTGTCTTTCGGAGAGAACTTTATGGCTTTTATTCCGCTGACGGCGCGGCTAAGAACGAGATCCGGCGGCCCATGAACCCATGAACGTGTATCCTGACGAACTCGACCCCGCTTTTGAAATCCTTGAGCCGGCCGAATGGCGCGGGCCGGTAGCTTTCAACTCGCCCCACAGCGGCTGCATCTATCCACGTACCTTCCTGGCAGCCGCGCGCCTTGAGCTCGCAATCTTGCGGCGCTCCGAGGATTGCTTTGTCGACGAATTGCTGATCGGGGTCGTTGCACGCGGCCATCCATTGATGCGGGCGCACTTCCCGCGCTGTTTCGTCGACGTCAATCGTGAGCCTTACGAGCTGGACCCGCGCATGTTCGATGGCCGGTTGCCATCATTTGCCAATACGCGCTCGATGCGGGTCGCGGGCGGCCTCGGTACCGTCGCCCGCGTGGTCGGAGACGCGCAGGAAATCTATGGCCAGCGGATTTCGGTCGATGATGCGCTGCGCCGGATCGAGGGGCTCTACAAACCGTACCACCGGGCGCTCCGTAAGCTTGTGACCCGGATCCACCGCGAATTCGGGACCGCAGTCTTGGTGGATTGCCATTCCATGCCGTCGGCTGCCGGTCCGAAGGACGAGCGCCCGCGCGCCGACGTTGTTATCGGCGATCGGTACGGAACCAGTTGCCTTGGTGTCGTTGCGGACACAATTGAGGCAACGTTACGGGAGCGAGGCTACTCGGTAAGCCGCAACAAGCCGTATGCCGGCGGTTTCATCACAGAGCACTACGGTAACCCTGCCGCTGGACTCCACTCAGTACAGCTCGAGATCAACCGAGCATTGTATATGGACGAACGTCGCTTTGAGCGGGCTGCATCATTTTCCACAGTTGCCCACGACTTGGAAATGATCGCCGACCGGCTCAGCGAAATTGCCCTGCAGGAATTGCAACCCTACCGCTCTGCCGCCGAATAGACGCCGCAGCGTTCGATACCGCACCAAGTGGCCACAAGCTAACCATAATTTAGCGCGTAATCGTTGGAATATTATGAAAAAAGGGTTATTGGTACACCCAATGACCCAAGTCTAGGGAGGAAACGCCCAAGGAGGGCTGCGGTAACGAAAGCGCTACCGCACTGCAGAAATATGTAACTGCGCTGCACAAAATTCAAGGGGTAAATGGGAACAGAACGGATCAGCCAACGAGAAAATCGACCGATTTGAAAAAAAGGGCCGCTAGCGTACCAGCGGCCCAAGTCTAGGGAGGAAACGCCCAAGGAGGGCGGCGGCAACGCGAGAGCGCGTTACCGCACGGTTGGAACATGTCACCGCGGCGCACAAAATGCAAGAGGCAAAATCATAGATTGTTAACGTCTTCGCGGACTTCTTTTTAGGGCCGGTGCCAGCACTGAGAGCAGTAATTGCAACCACCTGAGTAAATTGGTGTGGCCGTTGAAAAAATCTCGATGACGGCCGGCTCATGCTCGATCCGGGGCGCTATGTAGGAGGTCATCACGACACGCTAGAAGGGCGCACAGATGACCGCCGTGGACTTTGGAGCTTTCATTGACGAGCTTGCGACGGTGTCGGGGGACGCCATCAGACCCTTCTTCCGCACTTCGCTCAGCGTCGAGGACAAGAGCTGCGGCGGCACGTTCGATCCGGTAACAGCCGCCGACCGCGCAGCCGAGCATGCGATGCGGACTTTGATCCGGGAGAAGTTCCCAACTCACGGCATCATCGGCGAGGAGTTTGGCCCTGAACGCAGCGACGCCGAATTCGTGTGGGTGCTCGATCCCATTGACGGCACCAAGTCATTCATCTCCGGAATGCCGGCGTGGGGCACATTGATCGCTCTCACCCGTTCGGGACGACCTGTATTCGGGATGGTGCATCAACCGTTTATCGGCGAACGCTTTTCGGGCGATGGCCTAGCCGCCGCCTACCGGGGCCCGGCAGGCAATCGCGCCCTAATGGTGCGGCCCTGCCCGGCGCTCGCTGAAGCTGTGCTGTATACCACGAACCCGAGACTCATGAGTGCGGCCGACCGCGCCGTTTTCGCCAATGTCGAAGCGCGGGTGCGCCTGTCTCGCTACGGCGGCGATTGCTATTCCTACTGCATGCTCGCCGCCGGCCATGTGGACCTCGTTATAGAGACAGAACTCAAGCCTCACGATGTAGCCGCCTTGATTCCGATCATTTCTGGCGCTGGTGGAATTGTCACCACCTGGGATGGGAAAGTGCCGGAATCGGGGGGGCGCATCGTTGCGGCAGGCGATCGCCGCATCCACGCGGCTGCGCTGGAATTGTTAAACGCCTGAGACGGTTTCGGTTCAATCTGCACTGCAGCGTCAGAATGCCGGGGTGCCGGGTACAAAGGCGTCAAAGGCTGCCCAGAATTGGCTACGAAACATGTCCTGTTCCATCAGGATTTCGTGCTTGGACCCGGGCACGACGAGGTGGGAGCCGACCCGCAGACGGCTGCCAAAATCCTCAATCGCTGCGGTCGAAACCAGCCGGTCGCGGCCGCAGGCGACTATCAGCATCGGCTGCCGCAGCTTTGCGGGAAAAGCCGGGTTAGCAAATTCCCCCATGACGCGAAACGCAGAGTCAAGCCAGGCGATCGTCGGCGCTCCGAGCGCCAGAGCCGGTTCCGCATCCACGATCGCGGCGGTGCGCGCGTAGCGGATTGGGTCTGATGTCACTGGATTGTTGAGGAAGGGCTCGGTCGCCTTGCAGGCCGGTCCGCCGCCGAGGACGAATACACGGCCGAAACCTGCCAGCCGCATGGCTCTCACGAGCGCCGGGACGGCGGGAAGCAGCGGAATATTGGTAAGCCTGATCATTGGAGCGCACAGTACCAGCCTGTCGAACCAGCGATAGCCGTGGCTCGCAGCGCGCATCAGCACTGCAGCCCCCATGGAATTTGCGAGTCCGAACAGCGGGGGTGGACAATCAGGCAGTACGACTTCCCGCATGAAGGTTTCAAGATCGATGGCATATTTCGCGAAACTTGAGACATGCCCCTTGCGCGGATCGCGGAGCATTCGGCCGGACAAGCCTTGGCCGCGCCAGTCGAGCGTCGCGACGGCAAAGCCGCGGGCAATGAGATCGCGCACCACCTCGAAATATTTTTCGATGAATTCGGTGCGCCCTTGAAAAACGCACACCGTCCCCTTGCGACTCGGCGGCGCTGGCCAGCGCGCGAACCTGATTGAAACCCCGTCGGGTGTCTTGAGAACACCCATTACGGCGCCTTCAGGCACTGGATTGGCCGGAATGGAAACGAGTTTCATCGAGCGGTATTTCGGCAATTCAGCACGCTCAAAGATTTAGCGCCAGTTGGCAGTCGCTGGGGAGTTCCCTCCACTGCACGCCTATCGGAATTGCTGTCAGCATTCAACGACGCAGAAAGTCTTAATTTACGGTCTCCGGCAGCTCATGCGCCACGTGCTCTCGCACACTTGAAGCCGGGATTGGGCTCCCCATATAGCCCAGGTGCAGGCCATCCCGGCTGCACAAACACTGTCCGGCCCTTTGAGGGCGGACTTTTGCATGTCGCTTCAAAGGAGGATATGCCATGCGTACATTCGATCTTTCCCCCCTTTATCGCTCTACCGTCGGGTTTGACCGGCTGTTTTCGTTGCTCGACAAGGCGCCGGGCTTCGAAGGCGGTTCGCCCTACCCGCCTTACAACATCGAACGGACAGATGAGAATTCCTATCGCGTCACCATTGCGGTCGCGGGATTCTCTGAGTCCGAGCTTTCCATTGAGGCAAAGGAAAACGCACTGACGGTGAAGGGTGAGAAGCAACCGGTAACTGATGCCCGCAAGCCTGAAGTTCTTTATCAGGGCATTGCAGCTCGGGCGTTTGAGCGCGTATTTCGGCTTGCCGACTTTGTCGAAGTCAAGGCGGCGAAGCTGGAGAATGGTCTCCTGCACATTGACTTGGTGCGCGAGATTCCTGAGGCCATGAAGCCCCGCACCATTCGCATCAATACAGCGCCGAACGGCAAGGTTGTTGACGCAAAGGCGGCAGCCTAATCCGAAATATCCGTACGTAAAACATGCGCCCCGGAGGTTCCGGGGCGCATGTTTGTTGAAGGTCGGTCCGGATCACTCCAATGGGGCGACCGGAACCATAATGGGCGACTCAGGGCGCGATGTCGTCGTCACGCCTTGCGCCCTTGGCAGGGTCTCTCTCGTCGACCCGGAGGCGATGTCGTTGGGGCGGGTGCGCGGCAGCGGCGGAAAATGCTTCGCCGATGCATTGTTCCTGGCCACCCCTACACTTGGTATGTCGGCAGGTGGTACCGGTGGACGCTCATGGCGCGACAACGTGTAGCCGTTAGGCAAGACGTGGTATGACTGCGCCGCAGCCCATGCCGGCAATATCGCGCAGAAAAGTAAGATGGCCGGGCCCGCAGTCGCCTTTATCATTTGCATGTTGCCCCTCCGGGCCATTCCACCTTTCAGAGTCATCTCGCTATCTCGTTGCGTGACTCTATTTTCCAATCGGATCGCTCGATTCAGGCGGACCTTGGGCGCCATCACGTCGGATTTACGAGAGCTATGAATTTATCGACGCTGTCTTGCATCGTTGCAAAAGACATCACTAGGCGAACCAGAACATACCCGGGGGGCACCCGCGCGGGATCGGTGCGGTCCGTATGGACTACGTAATAGTGGGCGCCGGCGGCCTGCAGACGCTCATGCAAGACCTGGGGTATCAGAACGAATATCATATTGGCTTCGATGGGCCACAGGGGCGGCAGCTTGACGCTTGCAAGATGCGCAGCCAGACGATCGGCCATGTGATTGGCGTGAGCGGCAAGCTCAAGCCAACGGTCGTTTGCCAGGAATGCCTCGAATTGCGCCGCGATGAAACGATGCTTCGAGGTGAGGTGGCCGCCGCGCTTGCGTCGCTCGCACATGCCGGCGGCACGCGCCGGATCGAAGAACACCACCGCCTCGGCGGCAAGCGCCCCTCCTTTGGTGGCGCCGAAGGACAGCACGTCGACGCCTGCACGCCAGCTCATCTCGGCCGGCGTCACGCCAAGCCTGACGACCGCGTTTGCGAACCGCGCGCCGTCCATGTGGACTGTCATGCCGCGATTATGGGCCAGCGCCGCGAGTGCCGCGATCTCATCGGTTTGATAGATGGTACCAAGCTCGGTTGCTTGGGTGAGCGACAGCGCCGCCGCTACGAGTTGGTGCGGTCGAAGCCCGAAGTTGCGGTCGAGCGCCGCCGCTACTGCACGCGGATTGAGCTTGCCGGCTTCGCCCTGGATGCCAAGCAGCCGCAGTCCCCCGCCGAAAAATTCCGGCCCGCCGCATTCATGTACAATGGCATGGGCCTCGGCGTGGCACAGCACTGCACCCCATGGCGGCGACACGTGCGCGAGCGCCAACGCGTTCGCTGCCGTGCCGGTGCTAACCAGAAATACCGCCACATCGCGCTCGAATAATTCCGAGAACCGACGTTCGATCCGTTGGGTTGTGGCATCATCCCCATACGCGATCGCAAATCCCGAATTGGCACGGACCAGGGCGTCCAGAATGGCAGGCGCAACTCCGGCGGCGTTATCGCTTGCAAATTCCATGTGCATTCCCTCACCTGGTTGGCCTCATCCGCTTAACCAATATCCGCAACCCCATCGCCGCCAGATAATTATCCACCATATAGGCGCCGCATCCGTTCGAACCGGCAAAAGAAAGGCACTGAGAGGCGGGAAAATTGCTGTGCACCGCCTTGAATCCCTGCCAGAATTTTGGCATGGTTCGTTAGGACAGTAATGCTGTCCCACTTTGGCGGACATGATCCGGCAGGAGCGGTCCGCCGGGAAATTGGTTTCCGCCGATAGGGCGCCTCCGAGCGACGGCCGACAAGCAGCATGCTTGGCGTGAAATTCGGCTGGCGAGAAGGCTGCTTGATTGACATAGTTAAGCCTTCGGGTGCAGCGCTGACTCTGGGCAACGGGGGGGGAGTGTGCCGGCTGGCCGAAGCCGCCGGAGAGTGAGGCGGAAAGCAATGAGCGCGACGACATCGTTTCAGCAGCAAGGGTCGCGAGTACGTTTGGGTTCGGGTGCTTCTAATCACGGTGCTTCCGATAGGAAGCAGATGATGGAACGCGTTGAGGTTCGCGCTGTGCATGGCACCGCCGACGCAGGCGTGGCGGCCGCACGGGGCCTCTATGATCCGGCCCTCGACAAGGACTCTTGCGGGGTCGGCTTCATTGCTGACATCAAGGGACGCGCGTCCCACAAGATCGTCGCGGATGCGCTGACCATTCTGTTGAACCTCCAACATCGCGGTGCGGTGGGCGCCGATCCGCGCGCCGGCGACGGCGCGGGCATCCTGGTTCAAATTCCTCACAAGTTCTTTGTCAAGAAGGCCGCCGAGCTCGGCTTTTCGCTGCCGGCTCCGGGCGCGTATGCGGTCGGCGTGCTGTTCATGCCGCACGACAACGCGTTGCGCAGAGAAATCCACGATGTCTTTGCCGAAGAGATTGCCCGCGAAGGGATGCACCTCATCGGTTGGCGCGAAGTGCCGAACGATAATTCATGCTTGGGCTTCTCGGTAAAACCGACCGAACCGTTCCACGAGCAGGTTTTCATCGGAAAGGGCGATCGTAAGCTCGATGTCGACGAATTTGAGCGGCGTCTCTATATTCTGCGCAAGGCCATCTCGGGCCGGCTCCATCAAGTGCGTGAAGGACGCTATTCCGACTATTATCCGGTTTCCCTCTCGAGTCGAACCTTGATTTACAAGGGCATGTTCCTGGCCGACCAGCTCAGCCGCTACTACCTCGACCTGCGCGATCCACATTTCGAAAGTGCACTCGCTCTCGTGCACCAGCGTTTCTCCACCAACACATTTCCGACCTGGTCGCTCGCGCATCCGTACCGGATGATCGCCCACAACGGCGAGATCAACACGCTACGCGGCAATCTCAACTGGATGGCGGCGCGGCAATCCTCCGCCCGATCCCCGTTCTATGGCGAGGACATTCACAAGCTGTGGCCGATTTCTTACGAGGGTCAATCCGACACTGCTTGCTTCGACAATGCGCTCGAATTCCTGGTGCAGGGCGGCTACCCGCTGGCGCATGCCATCATGATGATGATCCCGGAGGCATGGGGCGGCAATTTCCTCATGAGTGAGGAGCGGCGCGCCTTCTACGAATACAATGCCGCGCTGATGGAACCTTGGGATGGTCCGGCCGCCATCGCGTTCACGGACGGCCGCAAGATCGGTGCCACGCTCGATCGCAACGGCCTGCGCCCGGCGCGCTATCTGGTCACGCGTGATGACCGTATCGTGATGGCATCGGAAATGGGGGTGCTACCGATTCCGGAAGAACAAATCATCACCAAATGGCGCTTGCAGCCTGGCAAGATGCTGCTGGTCGATCTTGAAGAAGGTCGCCTCATTCCGGATGAGGAAATCAAGGCGAAGCTTGCCGGCAGCCATCCGTACGAACAATGGCTGTGCGACACTCAACTCGTTCTCGAGGAACTGCCGCGGTCGCAGACGCGACCGCCTCTGTCCAATCTCACGCTTCTGGATCGCCAGCAGACCTTCGGATACACCCAGGAAGACCTCAAAATCCTGATGTCCCCGATGGGGACCGTTGGCGAAGAGGCAGTCGGCTCCATGGGCAACGACACGCCGATCTCGGCTCTGTCCAACCGGCCCAAGCTCCTCTTCACGTATTTCAAGCAGAATTTCGCTCAGGTGACGAATCCGCCGATCGACCCGATCCGTGAGGAGATCGTCATGAGCCTGGTATCAATAATCGGGCCGCGGCCGAATCTGTTCGATCTCCATGGCCTTTCGACTACCAAACGGCTCGAAGTGCGTCAGCCGATCCTTACCAACGAGGACCTGGAGAAGATCCGCTCGATTTCCGAAGTCAGCGATTCCCATTTCAAGTCACTGACCCTGGACGCCGTCTGGCCGGCAGATCGAGGCGCTGCCGGGCTTGAGCCTGCACTTTCAGACTTGTGTCGTCGTGCGGAAAAGGCGGTTCGGGACGGCATCAACATCATCATTCTGTCGGACCGCAATGCCGGCTCGGACCTCATCCCGATTCCGTCGCTGCTCGCCTGTGCGGCCGTTCATCATCACCTGATCCGCGAGGGCCTTCGCACCTCGGTCGGCCTTGTCGTCGAATCCGGCGAGCCGCGTGAAGTCCATCACTTCTGCTGCCTGGCGGGCTATGGCGCGGAAGCGATCAATCCGTACCTCGCCTTCGAAACCCTCATCGCGATGAAAGGCGATCTGCCGCAGAAGCTCGAAGACAAGGAAATCATCAAGCGGTACATCAAATCGATCGACAAGGGGCTGTACAAGGTGATGTCGAAGATGGGCATCTCGACCTATCAGTCCTATTGCGGCGCACAGATTTTCGATGCGGTCGGGCTGCGGTCGGATTTCGTCAAGACGTTCTTCACCGGCACTGCTACCCGCATCGAAGGCGTCGGCCTCGACGAGATCGCCGAAGAAACTGTGCGGCGCCATCGCGACGCGTTCGGCGACTCGCCTGTCTACCGCAATGCCCTCGACGTCGGCGGCGAGTATGCCTACCGGGTACGTGGCGAAGACCATGTGTGGAACGCCACCACGGTCTCGGCGCTCCAACATGCGGTGCGCGGCAATTCGCGCGATAAGTACCGGGCCTACGCCAAGGTATGCAACGAACAGTCGGAACGGCTGCTCACCATCCGCGGCTTGTTTCGCGTCAAGGGCGCGGAGGAAGACGGCCGGACGCCTGTGCCGCTCGATGAAGTCGAGCCCGCCAAGAACATCGTGCGACGGTTCGCCACCGGCGCGATGTCCTTCGGTTCGATTTCGCGCGAGGCGCACACCACCCTTGCGATCGCAATGAACCGCATCGGTGGCAAGTCGAATACCGGCGAAGGAGGCGAGGAATCCGATCGTTACAAGCCGTTGCCGAACGGCGACTCGATGCGCTCGGCCATCAAGCAGGTGGCCTCAGGACGATTCGGCGTCACCGCTGAGTATCTCGTCAATTCCGACGTGATGCAGATCAAGATGGCCCAGGGCGCAAAGCCTGGCGAGGGCGGCCAGCTCCCGGGCCACAAGGTTGATCGTATCATCGCCAAGGTGCGCCACTCTACGCCCGGCGTCGGTCTCATCTCACCGCCGCCGCATCACGACATCTACTCGATCGAAGATCTCGCGCAGCTCATCTTCGATCTCAAAAACGTCAATCCCGCGGGCGACGTATCCGTGAAACTGGTGTCCGAAGTCGGCGTCGGCACGGTCGCGGCGGGCGTGTCCAAGGCGCGTGCCGATCACGTCACCATTGCGGGCTTCGAAGGCGGCACGGGTGCGTCGCCACTCACATCGATCAAGCACGCCGGATCGCCATGGGAGATCGGCCTTGCCGAGACCCATCAGACGTTGGTGACCAACAGGCTGCGCGGCCGGATCGCTGTGCAGGTTGACGGCGGCATTCGCACCGGCCGCGACGTGGTGGTTGGCGCCCTGCTCGGCGCCGACGAGTTCGGCTTCGCCACCGCGCCCTTGATCGCGGCGGGTTGCATCATGATGCGCAAGTGCCATCTCAACACCTGCCCGGTTGGAGTCGCCACGCAGGATCCCGTGCTGCGCAAGCGGTTCACCGGCCAGCCCGAGTACGTCATCAACTTCTTCTTTTTCGTTGCCGAGGAAGTGCGCGAGTTGATGGCCGGGCTGGGCTTCCGCAAGTTCGACGACATGGTCGGGCAAATGCAGATGCTCGATCAGCGCCGCGTCATCGCCCACTGGAAGGCCAAGGGGCTCGACTTCTCCAGGCTGTTCTATAAGCCGGATGCGCCGGCCGAGGTTAAGATCTTCAAATGCGAGCCGCAGGATCACAAAATCCACCGCATACTGGATCGCCGACTCATCGCCGAATCTGCGCCGGCCATTGACCGTGGCGCTCCAGTGCGGATCGTCACGACGATCAAGAACACTGATCGCGCCGCCGGCGCGATGCTGTCGGGGGAAATTGCCAAGCGCTATGGTCACGCCGGCCTGCCCGACGACACCATCCGCGTGAAGCTGACCGGAACAGCCGGGCAGAGCTTCGGCGCCTGGCTTGCGCGCGGCGTCACCCTCGAACTCGAGGGTGAGGGCAACGATTATGTGGGGAAGGGCCTGTCCGGGGGACGTATCGTCGTCCGTTCGCCTGCCAATTCAGGCATTACGCCGGAAGAATCGATTATCGTTGGCAACACCGTACTTTATGGCGCGATTTCGGGCGAATGCTATTTCCGAGGCGTTGCGGGAGAGCGTTTCGCCGTGCGCAATTCCGGCGCCATCGCGGTAGTCGAAGGGGCAGGCGACCACTGTTGCGAATACATGACCGGCGGAATCGTGGTCGTGCTTGGCAAGACCGGACGAAATTTCGCCGCCGGCATGTCAGGTGGGATTGCCTATGTGCTCGATCAGGATGGCGTCTTCCCGACACTGTGCAACTTGGCGATGGTCGAGCTTGAGCCCGTGCTCGAAGAGGGGGAGATCGACGCCAAGGCCTACCATCACGGGGTCGATCTCGACAGCCATAATGGCGTCGATGTCATGTCAGATCTTACCCGTTACGACGCGGCACGGCTTCATTTCTTGATTTCACGCCATGCCCGGTTTGCCGGTTCGCGTCGTGCTGCAGAAATCATCCGGAATTGGGATGCGTTCCTGCCGAAGTTTAAGAAAGTCATGCCGGTCGAATATCGGCGTGCGCTTGCGGAACTCGCAAAAGAAAGAGCCGCCAAGATGCAGGCAGCGGAATGATGCGAGGTCGCTGCGGTTCGCTTCCCTGTAGCCCGGATGGAGCGCAGCGAACTCCGAGAGCAGCCTGTCCTATGGATGATGCGCTGACCCCGGACTGCGGGACAGCAAGCGGCGGTCCCTCCATCCGGACTACGAGGTCAGCGCCGATGTCTTGGGGACCGAATGGGTAAAGTTACCGGCTTTCTGGAATTCGAGCGCAACGACCGGCACTATGAGTCGGTCGAGCAGCGCATTCGTCATTGGCGCGAGTTCATGCTGCCATTATCGGAACCTGAAACCCGTCGGCAGGCCGCTCGATGCATGAACTGCGGTATCCCGTATTGTCATACCGGATGCCCGGTCAACAACCAGATCCCGGATTGGAACGATCTCGTGTACGCGGGCAACTGGCAGGAGGCCGCGCTCAACCTGCATGCGACCAATAACTTTCCAGAGTTTACCGGCCGCGTCTGTCCGGCGCCCTGCGAAGCTTCGTGCACGCTCAACATCGATGACAATCCCGTGACGATCAAGACCATCGAATGCGCCATCGCGGATCGCGCCTTCGAGCAAGGCTGGGTGCGACCGGAGCCACCATCGGGAAAGACCGGCAAATCGGTGGCGGTTGTGGGATCAGGACCGGCCGGCCTCGCCTGCGCTCAGCAGCTCGCGCGCGTCGGCCATGACGTCCACGTCTATGAAAAGCATGCGAAGCCTGGCGGATTGCTGCGCTATGGCATTCCGGACTTCAAGATGGAGAAGAGCCTCGTCGAACGTCGGGTCGCCCAGATGGAAGCCGAGGGCGTCCATTTCCACTGCAGTGTCCACGTCGGCATCGATCTGCCGGCGGCCGAGCTTGTTGCCCGGTATGACGCAGTGGTGCTCACCGGCGGCGCCGAGAAGGGGCGCGATCTGCCGATTCCCGGCCGCGATCTGAAAGGCATCCACTTTGCAATGGAATTTCTGCCGCAGCAGAACCGGCGCGTCAGCAACGAACCGCAGGACGTCGAGCCGATCCTGGCGACCGGCAAGCGCGTGGTCGTGATCGGCGGCGGCGATACCGGCTCCGACTGCATCGGCACGTCGATCCGCCAGGGCGCGCTTTCGGTCACCAATTTCGAGATCATGCCAAAGCCGCCGGAGCGGGAGAACAAGGCGCTCACCTGGCCCGACTGGCCGCTCAAGCTGCGCACGTCATCGAGCCACGAAGAGGGAGTGGAACGCGATTTCGCGGTGGTGACGGTGGAATTCATCGGCGAGGGCGGCAGCGTGAAACAATTGCGCTGCGCGCGTTGCGATCCGAAGTTCCAGCCGATCCCCGGCACGGAATTCGAGCTGCCCGCCGATCTCGTGCTGCTTGCCACGGGATTCGTGCATCCGGTGCACGAGGGCATGATCAAGGAGCTCGGGGTTGCACTCGACCCGCGCGGCAACGTCAGGGCCGATACGATTCACTACGTCAGTTCGCTCAACAAAGTGTTTGCTGCCGGAGACATGCGACGCGGCCAGTCGCTCGTGGTCTGGGCGATTCGAGAGGGCCGACAAGCCGCTCATGCGGTCGACAAGTTCCTGATGGGCACCACCACCTTGCCGAAGTAAAGGTTTGTGCGAACGAAGTGCGTGCCCGTTTCGGCAGCGCTCACCATCTTCCGCCGAACAGCGATTGGCCACCAAAGAAGGACGGAAAGCCCCATTGCGGTGGTGGCCGCCGGTAGTCGGGCCGATAGATCGACTGCGCCTCCGCGTAGGCGGGCCGCGTGCGGCGGACAATGGGTTTTGCGGGTTGTGCGGTCGCACCCGCTTCCGGTGGCGCCGCCGCGACAGTAGTCGCGGTACTACGCTCGGCCACCATCGGGGTCATCGGCAGATCGGTCGTCGCCACCAGAGGGTCGCTTCCAACCGGGGCGACGCCCCGGCGCGGCCAGGCGAAGTCGTCCGCGCGGCCGGCCGGGGTAGCTACAGCCTCACCCCTTACCAGCACCTTCGCGGCCATTGCGTCGCTCGCCGGCTGGCTGGTGCCGCCGCCGAGCAGACCATCGGTTTCGCTCCCCCTCGTCGCGGTCAACGGCACGGCCGGCCCGGCTAGCGGCCGCGTACGCGGGCCCGGGCGGCCGGGGGTGGACGCCGCCTCGACTTTCGGTTCTTCCGGGATTGCCACGGCGACCGGCGCGGCGAGCGTCGTCAACCAACGCTGCACCTCACGCTCGACATAATGGGCGAGCTTGCGGGCACCGGCCTGGGTGAAGTACACGCCGTCGCTGGCGCGCAACCGCCGGGTCTGACCTTCAACATCGGGGCCATATTGAGCGTAGCGGCCGTCTTCGTCCACAAAGCCATCCCACACATCGATATAGATGATACCGGCTTTGTCAGCCCGGCTGCGGTAGAGATCATTGAGAAATGGGATATCGGCAGACGACTTTTGCCCTCGCAATGGTGGCAGGCCCACCCAGAACACCGGTACGCCGGAGGTCTTCAGGGACGCGATCGTATCGTCGATACGCCGGATGTAGGCTTCGCTCCATGCATCGGAGCGGAACTCCAAATTCCTGGTGCCGGCAGGGGCCGCCGGCGGGGGCGCCGCAGTGGCCTGGGTTTCGTTAGGCTTTTCCGGCGCCGGCTGGTCGAGTTCCAACGCCGCAGGATCTTCGGCCCGCAGCGGGCCTGGCTTGGCGGTGCGCGAGACCGACGCGACTTGTGCGGTTTCGCGTAACTGCCGCCGATCGTTGATGCCGACCATCATCAGCACGAATTTTGGCTTCTGTATCGCGATCAATTCGCGGGCAGCCTGCGGCCAATCGGGATATTCGCCACGCGGGTCACTGCGGGTCTCGGTTCTGATCAAACCGGAATTGGTGCGATGCCGCCGCAAGATTCCGATCTCGGGCGAGTCCGCATAGGCCAACTCAAGTCCGTACGCCAGCCAATCCGCCATCGAGTCGCCGAGCACCAGGATCGGGGTGGTCACGGCGCCTTCCGCCTTAGGATCGGTTTTTTTTGGCGCGGGCGCCTTGGAGTAATCGACCGGGGGAGGCGGCCGCTCGAACTGTTGCTGTTGCGGAGCGACTGGTTCGAACCAGTCGAACGGTCCGCGCTGCCGGCGGTTCTGGTTCTGGAAGTCAAAGAAAAACTGGGCGCCTGATGGCGCTGGAGCGGTCACAAGCAACATCACTGCCAACACCGCTTCCGCAGCGAGCAGACCGAGGGCAATCAAAAACCTTAGGCCGCGGACCATCTCGAATTTTCCAGTCATGTCGACCGCAGGGACAGTCTGGCGGTAAGTCATCCGTTCCCAGCCCACCCGTTATTAACACAGATAGGCCATCGGATTGAAGACCGCGATGCCGAGATGGAACTTGGATTTTCAACCGGACAGAGGGAACTTTGCTGGCTGGCTATGGTCGGCGCAGACGCTCCAGCAAATCGGCCGACGCGAAGCCGTCAGGAACGAGACCCTGGGAAACTTGAAAACCCTTGATGGCGCTACGAGATTTGGCGTTGATGCGGCCGTTCGGCTCGCTGCCGATGTCAAATCCAAGGCGCACCAAGTGTTGCTGCAACTCGTAACGTTCGGCGGCGGTGAGCACCCGTTCGCCGCGCGGCCACGCCGCCACGATCGGCCCGTCACCCCGCATCCGGTCGGCCAGATGTCCGATCGCCAACGCATAAGCTTCGGCGGGGTTGTATTTCATCAACACCTTGAAGTTGTTCAGCATCAGAAATGCAGGCCCCGCTGCACCAGCCGGAACCAGCAGATAAGCGCGATCGGTTGGGCGTGGATAGCCCCTGCCACCGACTCTGGTGACGCCGAGCCGCTCCCATTCCCGCGCCGTCATGATCTTGGAACTGTCGGCCAGAAGGTAGTTGAAACCGTCCGGCAGGACGACCTCGTAGCCCCAGGTCTGGCTTGGCGTCCATCCATCTGTCTTGAGATTGTTGGCCGTGGACGCAATGAGATCGGCGGCCGAGTCGACCACATCGCGGCGACCGTCGCCGTCGAAATCGACCGCGAAGCGCTTGAACGATGTCGGCATGAACTGAGTCGGACCGAACGCGCCGGCCCAAGAGCCCTTAAGACGATCTGGGCTGATGTCGCCGCGATCGACGATTTCAAGCGCGGCAAGGAATTCATCGCGGAAATACGCCTGACGACGGCCCACACAGGCGAGGGTCGCGGTGGATCGGACAACTGGCCGGTCGCCTCCCGACGTGCTGAAATTCGACTCGACGCCCCAGATCGCCGTCACGATGTGGCGGTCGACCCCATAGGTCTTCTCCATCGCGTCGAACACAGCACGATGTTGCGCCAGAATCTCGTGACCCCGCTTGATCCGGCCATCGTTCACCAGCAGGTCGAGATAATCCCAGAAGGCCTTGGTGAATTCCGGCTGCGCATCCATCAGGTCCATGATGCGCAAGTCAGGTGTAAGATCGCGCGTTTGGCTATCGAAGGTTTCGCGCGTGATCCCGCGTCGCGCAGCATCCGGCCACAGGCTGTCCAGGCAATTGTTGAAATTTGCCGCGGCCGCGAGAATCGCCTCCGCAGTCATGAGCGGATGGCCGGAACTGCCGGACTGCCCGCTCCAGTCGGGTGCCCCGGCGACCTTTGGGGGAGCCGAATCGGTGGCTGGCGCACTCGGCGCGAGAAACGGAAACAGCCGCTCGATGATCTGCGCCGATGCGGCGCCTGTCGCGCCAGCCAACGCGACCGCCAGGCACACCATCCCACTCACCGACTTCCCGCTGCCCATTACCGTTCTCCCGCGCTACAGCCGCGGACCCGAGCACCCCCACGCCGTCAAAGACGAGTCTATTAGCGCTCGACTTTGGTTAATGGAGGCTTAACGCATCGCGTCGTATAAGTCTTCTGGGTAACGCAGTTCCAAAGGCGCGTCGCGGTTTTTTGACGCCCGCGCGCCACAATTATTCCCACTTGGCCACGCAATTGAGCGTGTCCCGTTGCAATTCCGATCAACCATGAGATTGCCTGCCTAATCCTTATGAAGCCCATTCGCAAAGCCATCTTGCCAGTCGCCGGTCTTGGTACACGTTTCCTACCCGCCACCAAAGCGATGCCGAAGGAAATGTTGCCAGTCGTCGATCGTCCTTTGATCCAGCACGTGGTCGATGAGGCCCGCCAAGCCGGCATCGAGCACTTCATTTTCGTCACGGGACGCAACAAGGGCGTCATCGAGGATCATTTTGACCGGCAGTTTGAGCTCGAATTGACCTTAACGGAACGCAATCGCCAAACCGAGCTGGAACGCCTTGCGCGCGATTTGCCGGGTGCCGGCCAGACCAGCTTCACCCGGCAGCAACAGCCGCTGGGGCTTGGGCATGCGGTGTGGTGCGCTCGCGAAATCGTTGGTGACGAGCCTTTCGCGCTGCTGCTGCCGGATGTGTTGGTGCAGGCGCAGCGTGGTTGCCTGATGCAAATGCTGGATGCCTGCCAACACCTCCCAGGCGATCCCAACGTCATCGCGGTCGAGGAAGTCCCAATGGACCGCATCCACATGTATGGGGTGGTGGGAGTCGGAAAGTCTCAAGGGCAGGCTTTCGAGATCACGGAAATGATCGAGAAGCCGCCGCGCGACCAAGCCCCCTCGAACCTCATCATCACCGGCCGGTACATCTTGCAGCCGAAGATTTTCGAAATTCTGGCCAACCAGACCCGCGGCGCCGGCGGTGAGATCCAGCTCACGGACGCTATGATCCGTCTCGCCTGGGAACAATCGTTCTACGGGCTCAAATTCGAAGGCCGCAGCTTCGACTGCGGCAGCAAGATCGGCTTTCTTGCCGCCAACATCGCCTACGCGCTGGAGCGCGACGACATCGCCCCAGCGCTGCGTGCTGAGATCAAGTCCCTGCTGGGCTGACGGTTCGATCGGGTCGAGAAGCCCAGACCACTGTTCACGCCGTGTTGAGGGGAACGGTCGCCTGCAGCCTTGGTACGTGCTAAAGCATTTTCCTGTTGGGCTGATCCTATCTCCGCACTCCCATGCCAAAATCGATGCTGCGCAGCGAAGAACAACCGGTGAGCGAGCGCAACCAGGCGCTTGTCGCCTGCGCGCTAAGAACACTCGAGGCAGAGACTGGCGGTCTGACCGCGCTCGGCGCCGCGATCGCGGACGGCCTCGGGGAGGCCTTCATCACTGCGATTGCCATGATCGGGGCGGCGCGCGGCCGCGTCATTGTCAGCGGCATGGGGAAATCTGGCCACATCGGCCGCAAGATTGCGGCGACCCTTTCGTCTACCGGCACGCCTGCATTTTTCGTCCACCCGGCGGAGGCGAGCCACGGCGATCTCGGCATGATTACTCCGGACGACGTCATCATTGCGATGTCGTGGTCGGGCGAAACCGCCGAGCTCAAGAACCTGATCGACTATTCACGTCGGTTCCGGATCGGCCTGATCGCGATGACGGCCGATGTGGCGAGCACGCTCGGCAAGGAGGCCGATGTTGCCCTTGTGCTGCCGCAGGCGCGCGAAGCCTGCCCTCATAATCTTGCTCCTACGACCTCTTCGCTGATGCAACTGGCACTTGGCGACGCCCTCGCGATTGCGCTGCTTGAGAGCCGCGGCTTCACAGCCCTCGACTTCCGCGACCTCCATCCTGGGGGGCGGCTTGGGGCCTTGCTTACACACACGCGTGATCTGATGCACACCGGGCCCGAGATTCCGCTCAAGCCGGCCGGCACCAAGATGTCCGACGCCATCGTGGAAATGTCCGCGAAAGGCTTCGGTTGTGTCGGCATCACCGACACGGAGGGGCACCTCATCGGCATTATCACGGACGGGGACCTGCGGCGCCACATGCGACCGGACTTGCTGGATTTCCGGGTCGAGGAGGTCATGACCAAGGGGCCGACGACGGTGCGTCCCGACCAGCTTGCCAGCGAAGCGCTGGAACTTCTCAACTCGCTGAAGCGAACCGTTTTGTTCGTGGTCGAAGGCGAGCGCGCAGTCGGCCTCGTTCACATGCACGATCTGCTGCGTGCCGGGGTAGCGTGATCAGGGATCAGTAATCAGCGATCAGGTATCAGGAACGAGTGCACACGGTCGGACAGCAGCTCTCTTCCTGATCCCTGTTTACGGATCCCTGTTTACGGATCCCTGATCATCTCCACGTGGAGCGCCGTGCCGACGACCCCCGTCACCGTGACGCGGCTGCCGGCCGGAATGTTGGCTCCGGTGATCCGCCATACGGTGTCGTCGATAC
>Ga0066395_10000260_pt1 | contig 19756 bp, 17 predicted proteins | sample PanSoiPlot1MoBio_FD_61218 | JGI IMG/M metagenome (GOLD analysis project Ga0066395, IMG submission 61218) | Tropical forest soil microbial communities from Panama analyzed to predict greenhouse gas emissions - Panama Soil Plot 1 MoBio | ecosystem: Environmental > Terrestrial > Soil > Tropical... | reverse complement strand
CGTAACGAACCCATCGCCGGTCCAGCGGGCCAAGAAAAGGGCGCCGTTCTCGAGCGGCGGCGGCGCCCGACCGGTCACTTCGTGGATGAAGGTCCGGATCGTGCCGCCGTGGGAGACCACCAGCGTCGCCTCGCCGGCGGCACGCGGCGCGCGCGCGATGTCCGTCAGGGCGGCGACGACCCGCGCCGCCACCTCGGGCTGCGGCTCGCCGCCGGGCGGGGTGGCGCGCCGGTCCGCGAGGTAGCGCGCCCACGCGGCGGGGTGGCGCTCGGCGCATTCCTCGCGCGTGAAACCTTCGAAGCAGCCGAAGCCGCGCTCGCGCAGGCGGACGTCGCGGTTGAAGGCGGCGATGCCCAGCACCCCCGCGACGATCGCCGCCGTCTCGGTCGCGCGCGAAAGATCGCTGGCGTGGATCTGGACGATCCCGCGGCCGCGCAGGTCCGTGCCCAGCGCGCGCGCCTGCGCGCGTCCCTCGTCGGACAGCGGAATGTCCGTCTTGCCCTGCCAGCGGCCCGCCCGGTTCCAGGCGGTCTCGCCGTGGCGCGCCAAGAAAACCAGGTGATGGACGGGCCGTTTCACGACGGCAGAGCATGACAGACAACCCGACGGCCGTAACCTCTGGACGGCGGCCGGCGTAATCGTTATCGGAGGATTCGACGATGGCGACGATTCGCAAGGTCATTCCGGCGGCCGCCCTGGCAGCGGTCGCGCTTTACTGGTTCTACGCGCGCGCGGGCGGCGGCTCGGCCGTGGCGCTGCCGGCGCCGGCGGTCGACGTTCCGCGCGCCGCCGCGCCGGGCCGCCAAACGGTCGTGGTGGCCGGTGGCTGCTTCTGGGGCGTCGAGGCGGTGTTCCGCCACGTCAAGGGCGTCGTCGAGGCGACGTCCGGCTACGCGGGCGGCTCGGCCGCGACCGCGCACTACCAGCTCGTCAGCGAGGGCGACACCGGCCACGCCGAATCCGTGCGCGTGACGTTCGATCCGGTCGAGGTGTCGCTCGGCCAGCTGCTGCAGGTCTTCTTCTCCGTCGCGCACGATCCCACCGAGGTCAACCGCCAGGGCCCCGACAGCGGGACGCAGTACCGTTCCGCGATCTTCGTCAGCGGCCCGGCGCAGAAGCGCGTCGTCGATGCGTACATCGCCCAGCTCGACAAAGCGAAGGCGTTCCCGCGCCCGATCGCGACGGAGGTCGCGCCGCTGCAGGCGTTCTACCCGGCGGAGTTCTACCACCAGAACTACGCGGCCCTTCACCCGGACAATCCCTACATCATGATCAACGACGCGCCGAAGGTGGCGCACCTGCGCCAGATGTTCCCGGCGCTCTACCGCGCGCCGTAACGCGGGTCACGGCGACTCGTCCTCGCGCGCGGGCGAGACGGCGCGGCGTGGGGGATAATTCTTGGATGCAGCGCGGGCGCGAAAGCCAGACCTCGGTGTTCGTGGCCGTCGGCCGCGCCATCGCGCACGGCACGACGTCAGCCGCGGGGTTCGCCGATCCGACGGCGATGGCGCTGTTGCCCGAGGAGGCGCGCGCCAGCGTCGAACGCTTCCGCGCCGGACCGCCCCGCGGGCTCCGCGGACGCTTCGGCCACGTGTTCATGGACCGGCGCTCGAAGATGATGGTGGCGCGTACGGTGGCGATCGACGGCGCCATCCGCGAGCGTCCCGCGCCGCAGCTGGTGATCCTCGGCGCCGGGCTGGATGGTCGCGCCTGGCGGATGGCGGAGCTGGGCGACACGGTCGTGTTCGAGGTCGATCACCCGGACACGCAGCGCGAGAAACGGGCGCGGGCGGCCGCGCTGACGCCCGCCGCCCGCGACATCCGTTTCGTGCCCGTCGACTTCACGCGCGACGACCTCGCGGCGGCGCTCGCCCACGCAGGTCACGACGCCGCCCGTCCGACAGTCTGGATCTGGGAGGGCGTCGTCATGTACCTGACCGCGTCCGAGATCGACGCGACCCTGGCCGTCGTCCGGCAACGATCGGCGGCCGGCAGCCGCCTGGTCGTCGCCTATCACAGCCCGGCGCTGTTGCTGGCCGTCGTCGCATTGTTCGTTCGCCGCCTCGGCGAGCCGCTTCGGTCCGTGCACACGCCCGAGACGATGCAGAGGCTGCTGGCTGGGAACGGTTTCGAGGTCGTTCGCGATCAGGACGTCCGGTCGATCGGCGACGCGCTCGGGCCGGAAGTCGCGGAGGCGACCCGGGTGATGAAGCACCTCCGGATCGTCGTCGCCGACCACGATCAGTAGGCGGCTCGCTCTAAGGGCGCGGCGCGGAGGTGCGGTCCGCCGCTCTCGTCACCTCTTCGAGGACGGCGATACGCAGCCCTTCCGGCGCCACCACCCGCGCCTTGTCCCCGAACCCGAGCACCCAGCTGACGATCTCCGTCGTCCCGCGCACGTCCATCGTCATCTCGATGCCACCGCGCGCCGCCTTCCGGAACTTCTGCGTCGGATGCCACATTCGTCGCTGGACGTAGCGGGCGACCTTTTCGTCGAACCAGATCCGGACGCGTGTCGTCTCCTTGCCGCGGATCAGACCGAAGGCGCCCTCGGTGATCTGTTCGGGGCGATAGTCCGGCGGGTATTCGAACTTCTGGCCGCGCAGCCACTCGACCGCGCGGAAGCCGTCGAGGGCGAAGGTGCGGATGTCGCCGCCGTGGCCTTCGCTGCGGCCGGCCAGGTAAAGGCCCTTCTTGTAGACGAGCAGCGTGTACGGCTCGAGCACGAACGTCTTGCGGCCGCCGCCGAGGCCCTCGTGGGTCACCTTCAGGCGCTCCTCACGCAAAAGGGCGGTCATGATGTCGTTCACGTCCTCGATGCGGCCCTCGTATAGATGCCGCGCCTCGTTGACGTCGAACACCTTGCGGTCCAGGTTGCGCGCGGCCGCGAAGTCCTTGCGGCGCAGCGTCGCCTCCAGCTTGGCGAAGACGTCGTCCAGGTCCTCCTTGAAGCCGGTGCCGGCCAGGAAGTCGAACACGCGGCGCGACAAATACAGCGCCACCATCTGGGCGGTCGTCAGCGTGATCGACTGGCGGCGGGCGGTCGGCATCAGGCGCCAGACCTTGCGCTTGCCGGACAGCTCCTCGTACAGGGGCTCGCCGGCGCGCTGCAGGGCCTGGATGTAACGGAGCGCGGTGCGTGGGTTCACGCGGAAGCGCTCTGCGACGTCGTAGATCGACACGCCCTCCGGGCCGTCGAGCAGCGCGCGCAGGCCGTGCAGGCGCGACGCCGGCGCGTAGCGGGTCACGCGGGCCGGGCGGTCGCGCCGTGCCTTTCGGTTCGCCATCGCCAGCAGGATGTCAGTCGCCGGCGCCCGCATCCAGCTGTTCGGGCGCGGAAGCGTCGACGGCGACAGCCCCGTTGCAGGCGCAGGCGCCGGCGAGCCTCGTCACGAGGAACTGGACGGAGAAGCCGTAGCTGTCACCGTTCGCGAGCTGGACGGTGACCTGGCAGGTGCCCGCCGACGAGTCGCCGACCTGGACGCTGGTGCTGTCGAACGTCGTGAAGCATGGCGGGTCGGCCGAGGCGCCGGCGATCGGGCTGGACTGCGCGGCCGGCAGCGCCACCGTCTTGAAGCCGACGCCGGCGGGGCAGTTGCACACGCCCCCGCCGCACGCCGCAACGGACAGCGACGCGGCCGCAACCGCCACGAACACGAAACGCGTGATGTGGCGACTGGACCGAGTCATTCAATCCGCGCCTCCCATGCCTGCATCGACCAGCTCGGGGACCGAGGCGTCGGCGGTGAAGACGTCGCCACAGCACCCGCTGCCCGACACGCGGAACTGGACCGAGAACGTGTACGTGTTGCCGTTCCCGAGGTCGACGCGGACCGTACAGGTGCCGGCGTTCGCGCGAGCCACCAGGACGATTCCGGTGCCGGTGCCCTGTTCCGTCGCCATGCAAGGTGTATCGGTCATGATGCTGTCGATCGTCGTGGTCTGCGCTGACGGCACCGCGACCATTGCGACGGGGCGAAGACCCGACGGGCAGGGGCAAGTGACTTGCGACGAGGCGCACGCTGCGATGCCGCCCGCTGCGACGGCGACCGCCACGGCGACGGCCGTCCTACCGAAGCGGATCCAGGCCATGCGCCTTCGCCTCGAATGACAGGCGGACCGAATCGCGGGCCAGGACGACGATCGTGAAGATGCCGAGGACCGTGCCGAGCGGCATGTGCAAGCAGTTCACCGCAGCGACGATGAAGCAGAACGTGCGATGCCTCCGCCCACGCAGATAGAGCCCCGCCAGCAGGTTGAACACCAGCGACATTGCCATCCACCCGCCCAGCACCAGATAGACGAACTTCAACATGTCGAAGATCCCGGTGGGCGGCGGCGACGGCGCGTTCTTCCAGAGATTCGGGTTGTTGAACACCGTGCTGAACAGCAGGTAGTGCAGGAACACGAACCCCAGGCCGAGCAGCGCGAAACCAGCCCCGACGAAATGAAACGCCGACAGCAGATCCAGATGCTGCTTGTCGACGGCCCTCTGATCTCTCCCCGGCGGCAGACCCTCGTCCATGGACACGAGTCTACGCCGGGCGAGGCCTGTCCGTACGTCCGGGACCAGTTTTGTCATAGGTGGGGTCTAAAGTGGTTTTCATCGGAAGGACGAAAGGTGAAAGCCATGGAGAACCAGAAGGAGAAGGACAGGGACAAAGATCGGGACAAGGCGATCGGGACGGTGCTGGGCGACATCGAGAAGCAGTTCGGCAAGGGGGCGATCATGCGGCTCGGGGCGGAGGGGCAGGGGGCGCGGCCGGAGGTTGGCGTCGTATCGACGGGGTCGCTGGGCCTGGACATCGCGCTCGGGACGGGCGGGCTGCCGCGCGGGCGGATCGTCGAGGTGTACGGGCCCGAATCGTCGGGGAAGACGACGCTGGCGCTGCACGTGCTGGCGGAGGCGCAGCGCGCGGGCGGCGTCTGCGCGTTCATCGACGCCGAGCACGCGCTGGACGTCGGCTACGCGCGCAAGCTGGGCGTCAAGGCGGAGGACCTCTTGCTGTCCCAGCCGGACAACGGCGAGCAGGCGCTGGAGATCACCGACATGCTGGTGCGGTCCGAGGCGGTCGACGTCATCGTGATCGACTCGGTGGCGGCGCTGGTGCCGAAGGCGGAGCTGGAGGGCGACATGGGCGACGCGCACGTCGGGCTGCAGGCGCGCCTGATGAGCCAGGCGCTGCGCAAGCTGACCGGCGCCACCGCGCGCGGCAAGTGCCTGGTCGTGTTCATCAACCAGCTGCGCATGAAGATCGGCGTGATGTTCGGCAGCCCGGAGACGACGACGGGCGGCAACGCGTTGAAGTTCTACGCCTCGGTGCGTCTCGACGTGCGGCGCATCGGCGCGCTGAAGGACGGCGAGCAGGTGGTCGGCAACCGCACGCGCGTCAAGGTCGTGAAGAACAAGATGGCGGCGCCGTTCCGCGAGACGGAGTTCGACGTCGCGTACGGGCAGGGGATCTCGCGGGCGGGCGAGATCATCGACCTCGGCGTCGAGGCGGGCGTGCTGGAGAAGAGCGGCGCCTGGATCGGGTACGGCGGCGAGCGGCTGGGCAACGGGCGCGAGGCGGCCCGGCAGCACTTGCTTGAGCATCAGGACTTGCTGAAGGAGATCCGGGCGAAGCTGCTGACGCACGCCGGAATCGGGGCGGGGTCGGGTGGCGCGGCGGCGGCGGCGGTGACGCCCGGATCTCCGACGGCGACAGCGGCGCCGGCCGCGCCGGCCGCGACGGTCGCGAACGACGGCGCGAAGCCGATCAGGAAGGTGGCCTAGCCGTGGTCATCGAGATGCTGCCCGCCCTGATCACGGCGATCCGCGCCGCCGCGATCGCCAACGACAACGCGCCGCCGGCCGAAGCGCCCGAAGCGGCGGCGCCCGCGGAACCGGAGACGGCGCCGACGCCGCTGGTGCGCGCGCTGCGCCGCCGCCCGGGCGCCCGCTACGCGACCGCCGGCAACGTGATCCTGCCGCTCGCATTCGCCGAGCGGATGCCCGGCTGGCGCGCCCGTGCCGCGCCCCGGACGTGATACTCTGCGGACGATGACCTATCGCATTTGCGCGTTCGTGGTGGCAGTGGGACTGGCCGGGTTGATCGGCTGTGGAAGTAGCAACGGCATGCTCCCCAGCGGCACGGGAGGAGGCAGCGGCTCGACGGGAACCGGCGGCGCGGGTGGCAGCACCTCCGGCGTCACCGGCACGAAGCGACTGGATTCGCTGACGCCCACCGAGCAGCAGATGATCTGCGATTGGGCCGCGGCGCAGCTTGGCGGGTACGGGCACAGCGTCGATTGCGGCGGCGGGAACATGATCACGGCGGAGCCGGACCAGGCGACCTGCATCGCCGACGCGCCGACCAGCTGCGCGGGGACGGTGTCGCAGTACGAGGCCTGCATCCGCGACGTGTCCTGCACCAACCTGCTGCCCACCTCGTGCGCGCCGTTCCTGCAGTGCATGTGACGGCGCGCCGCCGTCCGGCCTGACGAGGCGGCGCCCTCCGGCGCGACGATACCGGCGCCTCTGTAAGACGCGCTCTCCGGAGGAACAAGAAATTTGGCCTTCGTTCACCCGGTGTGAACATGCGTCGCATGTCGCACCGGGTCCGCCTGCTCGTCATCCTCGCGTGTTCTTCGATCGCCGTCGCGCCCGCGCCGCCCGCGCGCGCCTCGAAGGAACGGCCCGCCCCGCAGCCGGCCACCGGGCAAGGTCCCGACGCCGACCTGCAGGAGCTGGGCGGCGAGGCCGCGCCCGCCAGGACCCCGGAAGAGATGGCGGCGTCGTGGCAGCACTGGGCCCCACTGTTCGCGCCGCGCCTGCAGCGCGTGCGGCCCGCCGGCCACCCGAAGGCGGGCAACGACATGCCGACCATGCAGGCGGCGCGCGGTCAGGGTCAGCGGCTGTCCGCCCAGCAGGCGGCGCTGCTGGACAAGCTGCGGTCGATGCTGACGCCGTACAAGGCGCTGGTTGTCAGCGGCGGCGTCAGCCTCGGGTCGTACCAGGCCGGCTTCCTCTATTACACGACGCTGATCCTGCGCCGGTTCGACGCAGAGCTGCGCCGCCTCGGCTGGAACGGCCCCGACGTCGGGCGCTTCCGGGTGGTGACCGGCGCGTCGGCCGGATCGATCAACGGCTTTCTGAGCTCGATCTCCGGGTGCCGCGCGCTCGGCGACGATCCGGAGCAGAGCCCGTTCTTCAAGGCGTGGATCGGGGTCGGCCTGCGCGAGCTGCGCGAGCGGCCTTCGACATTCGACGCCCTGTTCGATCACGCGGCGCTGGATCGCCCGGTGCAGGATACGCTGGCGCTGCTCAAGAGCGAGAGCGGCTGGCGCGGTCCGCCCTGCGACGGCATCTTCGGGGTGACGGCGACCCGTCTGGAGGCGCGCCCGATCGACATCAACGATCCCGACGACGAGAAGAACGGCGCCACGCCCGACGTGACGCTGTCGCGACAGACCGAGAAGTTCCTCCTCGGCTACGACTTCGAGGGTTCACCGAAGAAGCCCCGCTTCACGTCGTACCGGCTGGCCTGGGAGGACGGCAGCCCGCTGGTCGCCAGCGTCTACCCGACCCTCGGGCTCAAACCGCCGGGGAAACCCGAGGACGCCGTCGTGGACGTCGATGACATCGCCACGCTGCTGCGTGCGTCGGCGGCGTTTCCGCTGGCGTTCCAGCCGGTCGCGGTGCCGCTGACGATCTGGGAGCCGGGCCCCGGCGACAAGCTGATCCCGCACGTGCAGATGCCGCGCTTCCTGGACGGCGGCCTGCTGGACAACACGCCGCTGCGCCTGGCGCAGAAGCTGCTGCAGTCGGAGGGCTGCTCGAAGACCGACGGCGCCGACATCGATCCGCGCGGCGCGACGATCCTGTTTTCGAAGTCGGGCACGGAGGGCTGGCGGCGCCCGCAGCCGCCGCTGACGCTGGCCGAGACGAAGCGGCTCAACGAGGCGATCCAGGCCGGCACGCTGCCCCGGTCGGACCAGACGGTGCTCGGCGAGCTGGGCGGCTTCTTCGGCCAGTTCATCAACAACACGACCGACATGGAGGCGCTGGAGGCGCTGGAGCTGATGGCCGCCGACGAGGCGTTCGACCGCCCCGGCGACGACGGCTCGTCAGCGTCGGCGCCGTCGGCGGCGGCGCCCGGAGCACCGCAGCGCGCGTGCCGGACCCGCCGCCGGATCGTTTCGCCCGAGGTCCCGGCGCGCGGCATGCCGGTCGCCGGGCAGTTCCTGGCCCACTTCGGCGCGTTCCTGGAGCGCGACTTCCGCATCTTCGACTTCTATCAGGGCGTGGTCGACGCCCAGGAGCACGCCGAGAAGCACCTGCTGCTGAACCCGGCGCTGGTCACGGTCGCCTCGCCGATATTCGTTTGCTTCCGCGACTACCGGAAGCTGACCGCGGCCGCCGCGCCCGAGGCCGATCCGCCGGCGCTGCCCGCGTCGTGCGTCGGGGTGGCGCCGAACCTGCGGGCGTTGCTGCGCGCGTCGGCGCGCGTGCGGCAGAGCGCGTGGCGCGCGCCGGCCGACGACGAGTTCGCGGTGTTCCTGGCCGCGCTTCACGACGAGCAGTTTCACTACCAGACCCTCGCGCACGACGAGGTGATGGACCCCGACCAGGTGCAGTTCGTGCTGCGCGAAGAGCTGCACGGGTCGTTGCACGAGCTGGGACGCGCGCAGGGCGGCCTGCTGTCGCCGAACGTGCTGGCGGTGTCGGTCGGGGCGAAGGCGGGCGCGGATCTTTATCGCCACCGCTCGCCCAACTTCGTCGCCGTCGGCGTCAGCAACGGCCTCGAGCTGTCGGCCGGGCTGCTCGGCGATCCGATGCGCAGCGCGACCGGGCGGCTGGCGTGGAAGCTGGCGCCGTCACTCCGCTGGGCCAACCCCGATCATTTTTCGCCGGTCGACGACATGAGCCGGCTGTCGTCGTCTTCGCCGCTGCGGACCATCGACCTCGACACGGCCCTCGAGGCGCGCCTGGAGATCGATCTGCGCCCGCTGGGTCCGCTGCAGCTGGAGATCGGCCTCGGGTACGAGGTGCGCCAGCGCGTCGAGGCCGCGGCCTGGGTCGTGCCGAAGCCGTGGCAGCCGGTGTCGCGGCGCCACGGGCCGGTCGGTTCGCTGTCGCTGATCCTGCTGCAGCGCCTCTACCTGACCGCGTCGCTGTCGCATTGGTTGCAGCGGCCCTGCACGGTCGCGGACGTCAACGTCGGCTGCCCGGGCGTCGAATCCGCCTACTGGGGCTACGAACCGATCGAGACGAACAGCTGGCCGCTGCGCCTGTCCGGCGGCTGGCGCGCCCTCTGGTGAGGAGCGCCGGCGCGGCGCCGGTCAGAACGCCTCGCCCATGTTCAGGTAGATGCCCGACGAGATCGGCGACTTGGCGGCGTCGATGTGGACGTTCAGCTCGCGTTCCTTCTTGACGCGGAAGCGGACCGACAGGCCGCCGGCGACCTTGGTTCGATCGAACGACACGTCGGACGGCGACCCGAAGACGTTGCCGACGCCGCCGAACGGCGCGACCGAAAAACGCCCGACGATCCGGATCCGCGCCTCCAGCTGGCCCATCAGGTAAAGGTGGTCGCGAAATCGCCCCTGGAAATATCCGCGCAGGCGTGAGCTGCCGCCGAGGGCGGGCAGCTCGGCGAGCGGCACGGTGCCCGGCGCGTAGAGGCCGTACGCCTCCATCGCGAGGACGGTGCGGCCTCCGAGGCCGAGGTACGTGCGCTGATCGAACTCGTACTGCTGGAAGTGATAGGTGCTGCCGAGGAAGCCGGGGAAGAACGTCGCCGACAGCGAGGTCAGGCTGCCGCGGTGAGGCCCGAGCGCGTCGTCGCGCGTGTCGCGCCGGGCCAGCGGCCCAACGCCGATCGCCGGGCCGCGGGTGGGGACGGCCGTGCCGTACGCCTCGACCGCGCCGCCCGTGGTGCCGCCGCTGGTTCGATACCAGCCCGCCGCCGCGCCGGCGCCGACGTACGTCTCACCCGGCAGGCGCACCGCGAAGCTGGTGCGCGAGATCCCGAGCGACTGCGTGAAGAGATCGCGCGCCGATTCCGGGGTGTCGTTGCCGACCCCCCAGAAGACGTTCGGAAAATCGACGAGCGAGACGTCCTCGGTCAGCTGCTCGCGGCCCGCGTGCCAGAACTTGACGCCGCTGAAGGCGACCACGACCTGCTTCTTCAAAGTCCCTTGCAGCAGCAGCGACGCGCTGTCGTCGCGACGCGGACGGTCGGGCGGCGCCGGCGTGTCGTCGTAGATGCCAATTCCGAACGCGGCGCCCAGCGACGTCTCGGGCGCGTAGAAGACCAGCGGCAACAACGCCCAGTCCCAGCGCGACGGCGCCGGCGCCGGCGCGGGCGGGTTCGCGGGCAGCGTCGCGGTCGGCGGCGCCGGCGATCCCTCGGCTGGCGCGGGCGCGGCGGGCGCGACCTCGGATGCGGCCGCCCGCGGCGTCAGGGCCGCGAGCGCGAGAAGCGCCGACCACGCCCGGACCGCGAATCGCATCGAGGCCGCGAGTGTGCCCTCAGAAGCCGCCGAATGCCAGATTGCGGTACCATCGCGGCGTCATGAGGTGGCGGGTCGCGCTCGTCGCAGTGGCTGCGTGGCTCGTCGCCGCGGGTTGCCGGAAGTCGCAGCGCCAGCTCGCCGAGCCGGTGGCCGCCCAGCCTGCGTCAGCCCCGACATCGACCAGAGCCACGCCGCCGAGCGAGGCCGACATCGCGACGTTCTGGGCGTGGTTCCAGAAGAACGCGGCGGCGCTGCGGGCTGACCAGAATCTGCGGCGGACGATGGGGACGATCAGCGACGAGCTGGAGAAACTCGACGCCGGCGTCATCGCCGAGATCGGCGAGCTTCGTGAAAGCCGCGAGCTGGTGATCAGCGCCGACGGGAAGCGCGCGCTCTTCCCGGCCGTTCAGCAGATCTATTCTGCGCGGCCCCAGGTGCCCGGGTGGACGATCGTGGCGTTCCGTCAACGCGCGAAGCCGATGGTGATCGAAATGAACGGCAAGAGGCTCGACCCGAAGAGCATGAAGGTCGTCGCCGCCCGTGACGGCGACAAGCTCGACATCGAGGTGTTCGTCCCGGGGTTCACCACGCTCGAGGATCTCGGCGCGGCGTCCTTCGTCGTGCTCGATCACCTGCTGGGCGAGTACGACATGGAGACGAAGATTGGCGGGATCGAGTGGGCGGCGATCGAGAAGGCGCCCGCGAGCGCGCATCCGCTCGCGGAGCTTCCGGCGTTGCTGGACAAGACGTTTCCGCCGAAACGCTGAGGCGAGGCGACGGCGCGGGTCCGGGCCGCGTGAAGGAATTGGCGTCGGGTGCCCATTTACATCCGGGTGAGCGCACCGAGCCGGATTGGTGCGTTCGAGGAGGGCATCAGCGTGGACACTCGCCTCGCGTCGCGTCGGCTGTTCGGGCCCATTTTCGTCGCGCTGGCGATGATCGTGAGCGCGTCGGCCGGCTGCGGCGGTGCGGGCGCCGGGGCAGAGGGGACTGCCGGCGCCGGCGGCACAGCCGGGACGAGCGGCGAGGGTGGAAGCGTTGGTGCGGGCGGGACCACGAGCGCGGGGGGCACCGTCGGTTCTGGCGGTGCCGTGGGTTCCGGCGGCGCCGTCGGTTCAGGCGGCGCCGCCGGTTCAGGCGGTCCTGTCGGTTCGGGTGGCGCCGCCGGTTCGGGCGGCGCAGCGGGGGCGGGCGGCAGCGTCGGCAGCGGTGGATCAGCCGGCGCCGCCGGTTCGGGCGGCGCGGGCGCGGGCGGCACCACCGGCGCGGGCGGAGACCTCGCCGCCTGCACGCGCGATTTCCTGAAGGGCACCGTCGATGCGTACTTCACCGCGCTCGCCGCTCATTCCGCGACGCCGCTGCCGCTGGCCGGCAACGTGAAGTTCACCGAGAACGGCAAGGTCCAGCAGGTCGGTCAGGCCGGTCTCTGGAAGACCGCCGGCGCGCTGAAGTTCGCCATCACCGCCTACGACACCGACGGCTGCAACACCGCCAGCGAGGCGGTCGTGCCGGACGGCACCATGGACATCCCGTTCGCGCTGCGCCTCAAGCTCGTCGCCCAGCAGATCACGGAGATCGAAACCATCGCGGTGCGTCCCGGCGACTACAAGGTGAACGGATCGAGCTTCGCCTCCGACACCGGCGCCATCATCATGAGCGACACGTCCCTGCACTGGGAGACCAACGTCCCGACCGCCCAGCGCAACACGGCCCAGGAGATCACCGCCTGGATGGACAAATACTTCCGCGTCTTCCCGAACGCGGTCTGCAACACGGCCAGCTCGTGCAAGCGTCTCGAAAACGGCGGCGGATCATTTTCGTGCAGCGCCGGGGCCGGCTGCAGCGCCGGCGCGCCCTCCGGCACGCCGGTCCTCAAGTCGCACATCATCTTCGCCGACGTCGAGACCGGCATCGGGGTCGGCTTCGACAACTTCATGAGCAACTGCGACATGCACATCTTCAAGATGTACGGCGGCATGGTCTACGCCGTGCACGCGATCCTGGGCGCCTGCAGCAGCACCGGCTGGGACTGATCCGCCCGTCCCGCCCCCGCCTCGCGTAAACGCCATATATGGATTTTTTCAGGCGCTGGTGGGTAATCTCGCCTTGAATGGACCGCGTGGTGACGCAAATCTCGACCTTCGTCGAGACGGACGGCGGCGCGACCGAGCCGGTGCCCGGCGCGTTGACGGTGCCGATTCCGTCCGGGGGCGCCCGCTACCAGCCTGTCGGCGAGCTCGGACGGGGCGGTATGGGAACCGTCTACAGCGTGCGCGACATGGCGCTCTTGCGCCACCCCGCGATGAAGGTCCTGTCGCAGCGGCTGGCGCAGCAGAGCGGCGAGGTCGACCGATTCCTGCGCGAGGCCCGCATCACCGCCCAGCTGGACCACCCGAACATCGCGCCGGTCTACGACGTCGGCATGGACACGCAGGGCAATCTCTTTTTCACCATGAAGCGGGTGGAGGGGCGCACGCTGCACGACTGGATCAGCGAAGTCGGGCAGCCGTCCGCGCAGCCCGACGCGCTTCGCGAGATGCTCGACACGTTCCTGCACGTCTGCGATGCGGTCGCGTTCGCGCACAGCCGCGGCGTCATCCACTGCGACATCAAGCCCGAGAACGTGATGGTCGGGCCGTTCGGTCAGGTCTACTTGATGGACTGGGGCGTGGCGCGCGTCCTGGAGGAATCGCGGCCGGCCTGGGCGCCGCGACTCGGCACGCCGGTCGGGACGCCGTCGTTCATGTCGCCCGAGCAGGCGTCGGGTGATCCGCTCGACGAGCGCTCCGACGTGTTCACGCTGGGCGCGCTGCTGTACACCATCCTGACCGGGCGCGCCCCGTTCGATGCGGAGGACGCGCGGAGGGCGCTGGCCAAGGCGCGCGCTTGCGAGGTCGCGTTCCCGCCGGGGATGCGCGCGCCGACGTTGCTCTGCGACATCGTGCTGCGGGCGATGGCGAAGGATCCGGCCAGCCGCTTCGACACAGCGGTGGCGCTGCGCAATCAGGTCGAGGCGTCGCTGCACGTGCTGCCCTTCTCGACCGCGACGTTCCAGCCCGGCGCGCGCATCGTCGTCGAGGGCGAGCCGGGCGATTCCGCGTACATCATCGTCAGCGGATCGTGCATCGCGTACAAGACCGTCGACGGCGCGCGCCGCGTGCTGCGCCGGCTGCCGGCGGGATCCGTGTTCGGCGAGACGGCGGTGCTGTCGGGGAGGCCGCGCACCGCGACCGTCGAGGCCGAGACCGAGGTCGTCGTCAACGTAGTCAGCCGCGCGCTGCTCGAGCAGCACCTCGGCCTCGGGACGCGGTTCGGCGCGTTCGTCGTCGCGCTCGCGGAGCGATTCCGCGAGCTCGACGAACAGGTGAGGGGCGGGGGAGGCGGCGCGGACGGCGTCGGCTGACCGCGCCCCCGCCGCCGATCAGCGCGAGATGGTGGTGACGCTGTCCCGGTTGTCGAACATCAGCGCCTGCGTGAGATGGCCGACGAACTGGACGCCGTTGGCCGTCAGGCTGCCGCTGATTGTCGCGGGCCGCGTGGTCGACTTCACCTGATCGGTCTGGAAGGTGCTGCCGTCCGGCATCACGATCCGGTCGTGCTCGTTGGTGAACCCGGTGATGCTGCCGCCCTGCAGGGTCAGCGCTGCGATGAGCGTGCCGGCGGGCAGGAGCGTGGAGATGTCCGTCAGCGGCACGGTGGCGTTCATCGTCGCCTGGCGCGGGTTGAGGGAGTGGAAGCCGCCCGCGACCTCGCCGTTCGCGATGGTGACGGCGCCGGTGCACGAATCGGCCACGACGACGCTGACGTTCAGCGCGTTGATCAGCGTCTTGCCGGACGCGCGCGACGACAGGAACGACTCCTCGCCGAACACGCTGACGAACTGGTCGACGCTGCCGGCGGACCCATCGGCGCAGGTCTCGGGGGTGCTTATCAGGAACTCCGCATCGGCCGCTTTGCCCTTCAGGGTCTGGTGCTCGACCACGCCGGCTCGCGCCGTCCAGACGGCGGCCAGTGACACGAGCAATCCCGTTCCGATCATTCCGATTCTTCGCATGGTTCCACCTCGCCTGGGTTGATTGACGGATGAGATTCCCGGTGCGGGCCGGAAGTGATCGAAACAATTCGGGTACGGGCCGTCGGCATACGGACAGCCATGTATGAAAACGATTCGACGTTCTGCGGCTGTCACTTCACGAGGACGGTCGCCGTCGTGAAGTCGATGGTGCCGCTGTTGTTCTGCGCCTCGAGGAGCAGCTTGGCCTCTTCCAGCTTTCCGAGCTGAAGGCCCAGGTTGGTCCACTGGGCGAAGTGGTCGGAGATGGAGATGTGCCCGCACTGGCGGGCCGTCTGGCGGACGCTGAAGTATTGATCGAAGGTCTGGTTGTTTCCCGTGATGGCGGGCTTGTTCGTCTGGGTGTGCTTCCAGACGTCGTAGGTGTCGCCGTCGAGGGCAAACGTGCCGACGTGGGTGCGCGGTGTTCCGTCGGACGCCGTGTCGCCCGGCTTCGTGGTGCCCCAGTCGTCGATGATGTAGTACTCGCGCAGCGGGCTGACGGTCCAGCCGTAGATTCCGACATAGATGAGGCCGGTGCCCGTTTTCGTCTCCTGAAAGTCGGACGAGATGGTTCCGATCTGGGCGGGCGTCTTCGTCTGGTCGAACTGCAGGCCGATACGGGCCAGGAAATCCTGCACGCCGGTCCAGTTCGCGCTGAATTTCGCGTCGACGCCGTAGACGGTCATGCAGCCCGATCCCTGGCCGCTGGACCAGAGCTCGTAGGCGTAGTTGCCGCCCGCGCTGCCCTTCGAGTTCGAGCAGTACTTCGTGCCGCCCGTCGGCGTCGTCGCGGCCGGGCAGGTGTTCGCGGCGCCGCCCGAGCCGCCGCTCGCGCCGGCGCTGCCGCCGGTTCCCGACGAGCCGCTCGCGCCGCCTGCACCCGTCGAACCGCCGCGGGCTCCGCCCGTGCCTGTCGAACCGCCCCTGGCGCCGCCTGCGCCGATCGAGCCGCCCGCACCGGCGCCGCCGCCGGTGGCGCCGCCCGTCCCCGCGGCGCCGCCAATCGCACCGCCCACGCCCGCCGAGCCACTCGCGCCGCCGCCGCCGCTCGCGCCAGCCGTTCCGCCGGATCCGGCGGTGCCGGAAGTCCCGCCCGCGCCCGCGAGGCTGCCCGCGCCGGTGCCTGCGGTCCCTCCTGCGCCCGCGTCTCCGCCGCCGGTTCCGCCCGTTCCGATCGAGCCCCCGATCGATGTCCCGCCTTTCCCACCACCACCGCCTCCGGCCCCCGAGCCGCCGCACCCCACGAGGGTTGCCGCGGCGAGGCAAGCAGCGAACCGACACCGGCTCCGCATCACGATCTGAGATGCCCGGATCGGCGCAATCCGATCGGCCAACGGAGCCATGTTAGATTGGCGCGGGTTGCGGCGTTCCGGTTTCATATTTGTGGGCTTCTCGTCTCGTTGATGACGCTGTCGAGCTGCAGCAGCAGCTCGTCGCAGCGAAGCGACGGCGCCGTCGATGTCGTCGCCCGCGATGCGATCGACTTCGACGCGAGCGTCGGTTGCGCGTCGGTCACCTGCGGACCTGGGCAAGTCTGCATACACGAGAGGGGTGGCACCGACGCCAGCCCGCCCGAGGACAATTGCTACCCGCTCCCGGCGAGCTGCGCGGGCGTTCCCACGTGCGCCTGCGTCTCCGGTCTCAACGCCAGCTTCAGATGCGGGATGAGCTGCCGGCAGATTGGCGATCGCGAATTCATGTGCATGGGCTTCTGAGCCGCGGAAACGTTGCCCGCGCGTGATCGATTCGTCCGCCTGGCGCATTCATCATCATGTACCGGCGCGCCTCGATCGCAGCCCTCGCGCTATTGCCCTGCCTCGGCCTGGGCCGGCTGGCGCGCGCCCAGGACAGCACGCCGGCCACCGGCGAGCCGCTGACGACCGTCGATCCGGCCACGCTCACCTATGACTATCTGGTCGATGGCGATCTGCCTGCCGACGATCCGGCCAACCGGCAGTTCGCGAATCTGCCCGCCGCGCTCGACGCGGCGCCGGATGGGACCGCGGACAAACCGACGGTGATCGGCATCGCGCCGAACGTCTATCTGCTGCCCGGCGCGACCCTGAACATCACGAAGAACTACATCACGCTGCTCGGCCTGACGAACAACCGCCGCTCGGTCGTCATCGCTGACAACCGCGGCAATGCGCAGGGCGCCTCCGACAACGGTTACGTCATCATCGTCAGCGCGACCGGCTTCACCGCGAAGAACCTCACCATCCTCAATTACTGCAACGTCGACTACGAGTACCCCGGCGATCCGGGCAAGAACCTCTCGAGCCGCTCGAGCGTGATCACCCAGGCGGTGGCCCTGCAGGCCTCGGGCGACAAGCACGTGTACGAGAACGTCGCCCTGCTGAGCCGGCTGGACACGATGTTCCTGCAGACCACCCGTTCGTACTTCAAGAACGTGTTCATCGAGGGGACCGACGACTTCATCGGCGGCGGCACGATCAGCGCGTGGGAGGACTGCGAGATCTTCTTTCCCACCGGCTCCGGCGTCATGTCGGCCGGGAACGTCGCCTTCATCAATTCGACGTTCACGTCCTCGGGTGGACTGCAGTTCTCGAAGAGCGCGGGCCAAGGCGTGGCCCTGATCAACTGCACGATGACGGCTCCTGGAAGCGGCGTCTCCTGGGTGAGGGGCAACGCCCCGCCGCGGCCCAACCAGGTTTACGTCACGTACCAGGTGAAGGACGCGGCGGGCAATCCGGTGGTCATCACAGACGGCTCCACCGGCCCGGCCACGTTCGACTATTCGTGGGAGCTGTCCGACCAGCAGGCGCTGGCGTTCAACCCGTGGAATCTCCTGCGCGCCACGCCCACCGGCGTTGCCGACGACTGGGATCCCGCGGGCGTGGCCGCGACGGTCGAGGCGGCGGGGGCGGGAAGCCTCGTCTACAAAATGATGTTGTCGGGGACGCCGGCCTCCGTGCGCACCGGCGGAACGGGCGCGACCATCGGCGCCACCGTCGCGCCCGCCCGGGCCCCCGATCCTTCGATCACCTGGTCGACGCCATCCAGCTCGATCGCGCTCGGCAGCACCACCGGTCCCACCGTGGTGGTCACGGGCACCACGACCGGCATGCCCGAGTACGTGCCGGTCGTCGCCACGGCCGCCAACGGCTTTCACACCACCGCCTGGGTGTATGTCGAACCGGCCTACGTCGATCCGCCGATCCTGACGTCGGGCCCGACGCTCGGCCCACCCGCCGGCGGCCAGATCACCGTCGACTATGGCTACGACCTGGCAGGGCACGAAGACCAGTCGGTGATCACCTGGTCGATCTGCGCCGACGCCGCCTGCGCCAGCCCGCGCGACGTCGCGGTCAGCCGGGACAACCTGCCGCTCAAGTCGTACACACTGACGCCGGGCGACGTCGGCAACTTCATCCGCGTCGGCGTCCAGCCGAAGCACAACGTCAGCGAGCCCGGCCCGGCCGTGTTCGCGACCAGCGACACGGCGATCGCGGCGTGCGATCTCGGTTCGTCCACCGTCTCACCCAACTTTCGCAACTTCGTCGCCACCGCGAACGCCTCGTACGTCAGCGGTCTGTGGGCGGTGATCGGGACCTGGACCGTCCAGGCCGGCGACGCCTTCGTCAACGGCTACGGGGCCCGCGCGGGCTCGCAGGGCGCGATGCTGCTCTATCAGGAGGACGCCACGCGCGGTGACATGCAGATCGCGTTGACCATGACGCCGGAGAAAACCTCGGGCGCGGGGTTCGGCAGCCCGGGCTCGTCGGCCGACGGCAACAGTCAGAAGGCCGACATCTACATCAAGTACGATCCGCGCACGAGGACCGGGTACGCGCTGCGCTACTGGCGCACCACCCAGTCCGCCTCGGCCTGCATGTACCAGCTGTTTCGGATCGACAACGGCGTCGGCACGCCGCTGAACGACACGCAGGTTCTGACGGGCGTCTTCAAACCGAGCACCGAGCTGACCATGAAGGTCGTCGGCGATCAGCTGACCGTCGAGGCCCACAACAGCACCGACGCGCAGACGTTGTCGCTCGCGGGCACCATCACCCCCAACGATTTCGGCGGCGCCGGCGTGGCCTGGTACGGCACCGTGCCGAACGGCAACAGCAACGTCTACAGCCGGTTCGAGATCAGCTATCCGGGCGTGACGCCGGAAGCCTGCCCGCCGCCGACCGGCGCGGGCGGCACGGGAACCGGCACCGGTGGCGGGCCGGCGGGAGCCGGTGGCGCCGCGGGCGCGACAGGCGCCGCGGGTATCACGGGCGGTCGCTTGACCGGCGGAGGCGGTTGCGGCTGCACGATCGAGAATCGCCCGGGAAGCCGCCTGGCGTCCCTCGGCGCGTTGCTACTGCTGGTCGCGCTCGCGGGCCGGCGACGTCGGCGCTAAGCAAGGCCGCCCGCTGCGATGGCGGCGCGGATGTCTTCGTCGTCGGCCGACTGCAGGCGCGAGCGCGGCGTCTTGCCCTCGCTGTCGACCGCGTCCAGGTCGAAACCCGACGTGAGCAGGTGCTTGATGAACTGAACGGCCTGGTTCAGGTCGTCCGGTCTCGGATAGCGTGCCACCAAGCGCTCGACGGCCGCGTCGAGGAGCGTCTCCTTGCCATAGCCGCGTCGCAACGAAGCGTCCAGCTTGTGCTGGCGCAGCAGGTCCAGCGCGGCGACGGATCGCGCCTGGTGAAACGCCGGTCCCCTCGTCTCCCATCCGAGATCCGGGGGCGCCCCCGCGTTCAGCAACATCTCGATCACGTCGAGATCGTCGAACTCGAGCGCCTTCGAGAGCGCCGTGAAATCCATGTCCTCGTCCTCCCAGGTCGGATCGGCGCCGGCGTCGAGCGCCCGCCGCACCAGATCCTTGCGGTGGCGCCCGCAGATCAGGGCGAACACCTCCGGCACCGTCAGGTCGGCGCCGGCATCGACCACGAGATCGACGAAGGCGTTCCACTCGGCCGTGAGCGGCTCGGGGTAGCGAAGCAGGGCGATGAGCGCCGCCGTGATCAGCGCGGTGCGTTTTGGCATCATCGCCCGAACCACATCCAGGTCCGGTGGGAACTTGCGCATCGCCTTCTCGACGTACTGTTCGAGCGCGCCGTTGCACCATCCGTCCGTGAAATCGACGGGTGCACCCTGCTCGCAGAGCGCGCGCAGGAGAGCGTGCAGCTTGGCGCCATTCCAAGGCGACGAATAGTGGGCCGCGATCTGCAAGAACCCGCGCTCGAA
>Ga0066395_10000257_pt1 | contig 19847 bp, 18 predicted proteins | sample PanSoiPlot1MoBio_FD_61218 | JGI IMG/M metagenome (GOLD analysis project Ga0066395, IMG submission 61218) | Tropical forest soil microbial communities from Panama analyzed to predict greenhouse gas emissions - Panama Soil Plot 1 MoBio | ecosystem: Environmental > Terrestrial > Soil > Tropical... | reverse complement strand
TATTTCCGACTGTTTCCGGGCAGCATTCGCAGTCCGCAAGTGGTCGAGTTTCTTTCCCATCTGCTGCGCCACATTTCAGGCAAGTTGCTGGTGGTGTGGGATGGGCTGAAGAGCCATCGCGGTCGTCTGGTCTGGGACTTCGTGCGCCAGCAGCGCGGGCGCATCTGGCTGGAGTTCTTGCCCGCCTACGCTCCCGAACTGAATCCGGTGGAGTATCTGTGGTCGCACTGGAAGCAGCACGAGCTGCCGAACTTCTGCCCCAAGAGCTTCGGGGAACTGAGCCACCATGCCCGGAAGGCACTACGGCGGATGCGACGGCGGCCTACTCTGGTCATGGCCTTCTGGGAACAGGCAGAGCTGTTTCACTGTAACTATATTATTCAATGCTTAATAAGCAACGGACATTGTGACAGCGTTCCTTCCTCATCTCCACCTTCCTCATCTCCCGCTTGTCTCAACAGCCATGAGGTCGTAAGATTTCGCATTCTCTGTTCAGGAGCAAATCAGGAGAAATGATGCTGGATCGCCGTCAATTCCTCTCACAAACTGCCGCGGGACTGGGTTTCGCGCTGGCTGCCGGACATCCCTTGCTGGCACAACTCGCCAACCTGCCGTCGAAGCTGCCCGATCCGGCGCAGTATAGCAGCGATCAGGATGCCTACTGGGCCGAGATGCGCAAGCAGTTTCTTATCCCGGAAGATGAGGTGTATCTCAACAACGGTACAGTCGGCTCGAGTCCGGCGCCTGTGCTACGCGCGGTGTTTGATGGCTATACAAGAACCGAGCAAATGGACCAGGAAGATCCGGAAAACTATCCCATCTGGGGCTATGAGCCTTACAACGCCTACCGCGATCCACTTGCCGCTTTCATCGGCTGCAAGCGCGACGAGTTGGCTCTGGTAAGAAACGCCACGGAGGCCAATAGCTACATCGCCAACGGCATCGATATGAAGCCGGGCGATGAGGTAGTGATGACGGATCAGGAGCATCCCAGTGGAGAGGGGCCGTGGAAGCTCAAAGCTAAGCGCTACGGCGTAGTGGTGAGGATGGTTACTTTGCCGAAGCCCGTGAGCAGCCCGGCGCAGGTGCTGAATCTCTTCAACGACGCCATCACTCCGCGGACGAAGGTGATCTTCTTCAGCCATATCACCACCGCGACGGGGGTAGTACTGCCCGCCAAAGAACTCTCGACCCTGGCACGTTCGAAAGGAATTCTGTCTGCGGTTGATGGCGCGCACGTTCCCGGCATGATGCCACTCAATGTGCATGAACTCGGCTGTGACATGTACTCGGCCAGTCCCCACAAATGGTTGCAGGCGCCGAAAGGATCGGGCTTTCTGTACGTCCGCGACGAAGTAATTGACCAGGTATGGAGCACAGTCACAACCGCGGGATGGGATGACAAATCCATCCGCGCCGAGCGCTTCCAGCGCATTGGCTCTTCGAATGTCCCTTCACTCATGGGACTGCGCGCATCGATTCAGATGGCCAACGAGATTGGCATGGACAAAATCGAGAAGCGCCACCGCCAACTCGCCGACTACACGCTCGCGCAGATGATGCAGCGTGGCGCCGAGTCGTGGACTTCTTCTGATCCCACCATGCGCTGCGCGATCGTGACGGTAAACGTTCCGCCTATCCAGCGTATGAAACTCGAAGACTGGATGTGGAAGACGCAAAAGATTCGTATTCGCGGTGGTGAACCTTCCAAGCTGCGCCTCTCCACTCCGTATTACTTGCAGAAGAAAGACATCGATCGCTTCCTCGCCGCCTTTGATCAGTACAAGAAGACGCAAGCGTAACGAGGCCTCGTGTTCGCGGCGTGTAGAATCGAGGCATGGCATTCAAGAGCGCTGGCAACCATCCTTCTAATGTGCACAAGGTCAAGACTCCTCCGCCAGATGACACTCACCAGGAAGCCGCCTATTTAAAAGCATTGGGCGAAAAACAGACGCCGGTTATGATCAAGCTCATGGATGGCGAAATTGTTCGCGGTTGGATTGAATACTACGACCGCCGCATGGTCCGCCTGACGCGCGAAGGAGCGCCCAACCTCTTTATCTTCAAGCACGAAATCGCCTACATCGCCGAAGATGCTCGAAAGGCAGTCAAGCGATGAGTCGCTACCTGCCCGAGTTGGAGCACATTGCCCGCGAGGCTGGTGCGCTGCTGATGAGCTACTTCGATCGCCATATCAAAATCGAGTACAAGGGCGAAGTGGATTTGGTGACCGCCGCCGATCGCGCCTCGGAGAAGCTGATCGTGGAGCGGTTAAAGAAGAGGTGGCCGGAGCATGGCATCGTGGGCGAGGAAGGAACGCGCAGCCACACCGGTGCGGAATTCAGGTGGTTTGTAGACCCTCTCGATGGCACTACGAACTTCGCGCACGGTTATCCGGTATTTTGCGTTTCCATAGCCTTAGCACGTCAGGATGACGAACTGGAAGTCGGAGTGCTCTACGATCCCACGCGCGACGAGATGTTCTCGGCCGAGCGCGGTTCTGGAGCGACACTCAACGGCAGGGCCATCGATGTTTCCCAGACCACGCGATTGGCGGAGGCGATTCTGGGCACCGGTTTTCCTAGTCACAAGCGCCACAAGAATCCGAATATCTACTTCTACCACCAGATTACGTTGCGCTCGCACGGGGTACGGCGCGCGGGTTCGGCGGCGCTCGATCTTGCCAACGTTGCGGCCGGGCGCTACGACGGTTTCTGGGAATTCAATCTGAATCCCTGGGACACCGCTGCGGGTGTGCTGATTGTGCAGGAAGCCGGCGGCAAGGTGACGCGCTTCGACGGAACCCCCTTCCGACTCGACAGCAGGGAAGTGCTGGCGTCGAACGGCCTGATCCACGACGAAGTCGTCGAGGAATTCCGCGAGATCTTTGCCGGACGCGACTTGGATCCCCTGCCTTCCCCCGTCGAATACGCCAGAGGCCGCAGCTAAATTGCCTAAGTAGGGTTAATCTCCAGGGGAGGTTCTCCATGCCGGTTCAACGAATCGTCGTTTGTCTGGTTCTGCTGGTTTCTGCGCTCAGCATGGCACAGGAAAATACCGTTTACGTTGGTGTGGCCGTTATGCAGAACTACGCCGCCCGCTCCGTTCCCGGCAACTTAGCACAAGCCCGCCTGATCACGGCCATCAATCAGATAAAGCCGGACAAGAAGACGCACCTCAAAGTGCAAGCGGTGGCGCTCAATGCGTCAACCGATGAGGAAGCTGCGCAAGAAGCGGAGCAGAAGAAGTGCCAGTACGTGGTTTACACCCGCCTGACTGAGCTCCGAACCGGTGCTGACCCTTATCAGCGACAGCCTGGGACGATCGAGACAAATCCTAACTCGCAGTGGACCAGCCATAGCGCAGAAGGGCAAGCCCTGGACCCAGAGTACCGCGCCACGGTCAACTATCAGCTGGTTAAAAATGGTGGCGTGGTAAGCGGCGCGCCCTTTTCCACGCAGGGAACCGGGGAAATCGAAACAGTTTCACAGATCATGAACCGCATCGCTTTGCAGGTAGTGGATCAGGTGAAGAAGGGCCCGCAACCTATGCACGAGTAGTGCCCCGACCTCTTTCCGGCTTCTTCTGCGCTAAAATCTCAGCGTGAAGCAATCGATTTTGAACCGCGAAATTTCTCAACGTCCCGACCAGGTCAAATTGCAGGGACGCATTCTTTTTCTCACCGAAGATCCTCAGCTGATCAAGCGCCAACTGGCAGGTGCCGACCTAGCATGGGACACGCAGCACCCGGAGCGCAATCCTAAACTACGCGACGACATCTCTACCGACGAGATCACCCCGGCGCATATCTGCTTCTTTTTCGACGAAACCTTGGGTGAGTTTCCTTACACAGGATTGAAATGCGGCAACGAAACGCCGATCAAGCGCGGCGACGTAAAGCGTGGCGGATTTGTGGCGTCGGTGAGCGGCAAGCGGCGCGGAAAGGGATCGAGCAGGGAACAGTCTCCTTACGCGGAGATGTCGGCCGGCATCAAGCTGGTGATTGCCGATAACATCGAGCGCATCTACAAACAGAATTGCCAGAACCTGGGTGTTTTGACCTCAACGGACTTCAAGCTCATTGACAAGATCCGTCGCGGTGAGGAAATTCCGCTTAGCCAGTTTACCGAAGGCGAAGATGAGATCACCCGCCAAGTGATCAAGTACGGCGGGTTGTTTCCGTTTAATGTCGCGCGGCTGCAACGGAAGGTATTCTTGCCGCCGATTGACACCAAGCCTCGCCCCATGACCATCGGGGAAAAGATAATTGCCCGCCACATGGTAGAAGCCAGCGGAAAAATCGGTGTGGAAGCGGTAAAGCCTGGCGACACTGGATTCGCGCGCACCGATCTTCGTTTCAGTCACGAATACGTCACGCCCATGGCCGCCATCTTTTATGAGCACTATCTGGGCAAGGACGAGCCGGTTAATGATGCCGCCAGCATTCTCTTCTTCCGCGACCACCTCACCTTCCTCGACGAAGTACTATCGGAAGAAAAGAGGAAGATGGGACTGCTCGACCTGGCAACCCAGCTGAAGCTGAAGCAGGCGGACTTCGCCAAGTCGCGCGGCATCCGCCTGCATGGTGAGTTGGTCGATCGCAAAGGCTCGGAAGGGATTTGCCACTCCATCATTACCGAGACTTATGCCCTACCCGGGCAGTTGAATGTAGGGTCGGACTCGCACACACCGCACGCGGGAGCAGTGGGCTGCCTGGCTTTCGGAATCGGTACCACTGACGTGTTCAACTCCTGGTTCACACGCGACGTTCGGGTGAAAGTGCCGGAATCGGTGCAGGTGGTCATTCGCGGCCAACGTCGTGACAATGTTACGGCGAAAGACTTCATCCTCAAGCTGCTCGCCATGGACTACATTCGCCACGGCAAGGCGCTGGCGAAAGTGATCGAGTATTCGGGCGAGGCGATCGAAGCGCTTGGCGTGGACGAGCGGGCCACCATGACCAACATGGCAGCGGAGATCGGTGGATTCACCGGCATTGTTGTGCCCGATCAGAAGGTTGTGGAGTTTCTGGTGGAGCGGCGCGGCATGAACCGCAAGGAAGCCGAGACCCTGATAGAGGGACTACAAAGCGATCCCAACGCTGACTACGCGCACATCATCGAGCTCAACGCTGCGGACATCTACCCCATGGTAGCGACTCCTGGAGACCCAGGTAATGGAAAGTTCGTGCGCGAGCTGAACACTCCAGTTCCGGTGGAAATCGCCTATGGCGGCACCTGCACAGCCGGCAAGAATGAGGACATGGACATGTACGCGCAGGTGCTACGCGAGGCATTGCAGCACGGAAAGCGGGTGGCGGATTCGTGCAAGTTCTACATCCAGTTCGGCTCGCAACAGACGCGTGAGTATTGCGTTCGCAAAGGCTATCTTGAGGTGTTCGAAAAAGCTGGAGCGCATGTCATCGAGCCCAGTTGCGGGGCTTGTATCAATGCCGGACCTGGGGTCTCAACCAGGCCCGAACAGGTTGTCATCAGCGCCCAGAATCGCAATTTTCCAGGTCGCAGCGGGCCTGGGCTTATGTACCTCGCAAGCCCACTTACGGTGGCAGCCAGCGCCGTCGCGGGTTACATCACGGAGTACCAGCCGTCCACAGTGCGCGAGCACGCCGAAACTTGTGGTTGAATGAGCTGGTGACTGATAGCTGACCGACTCCTCCTGACCGTAATGTTCTGCACGGAGTAGTCCTCCGCGCGGGCATTTTTGCCGGCGGAGGGTGTCTGATGCTGTGCCTCCGGCCACGGACGACGGGCGGTTGGCGCAGCTGCAAGTCTCAACAAAACTGCGGGGTTTTTTGATAGTATCGAACTACACCGACCCATAAGCGTCGAGCCACACAATCGTCCGGAGATCTTGCTTTATGACCTACGTAATTGCAGAACCGTGTATCAACACAAAGGACACCGCCTGTGTCGATGCCTGTCCGGTGGATTGCATCCATCCCAAAAAGGACAGCGACAAATTCTCAGCCGAGGAGATGCTGTATATCGACCCGGTTGAATGCATCGATTGCGGCGCATGTGTGCCGGTCTGTCCGGTCTCTGCGATCTTCGCACTGGATGACCTGCCGGAGAAGTGGAAAGAGTACACCGAGCGTAACGCGAAATACTTCGGTCGCTAGCTTTCAGGAAGACTTCTCAACAAGGGGCGCAGAACTTGCGTCCCTTTTGCTTTTCGGCAGGGGGACCGGCCAGCTCTACAGGAGGTTTTGAATTTTTTCGATGAGCACGTCGGGCGGGTCGCCCTTGGTGATAAAAGCGTCGGCTACTTCCAAAGCTTCGCTGGGCAGGGAAAAATAAGCGGACAGGAAAACGATGGGTACCCCGGGACGCCGGCGGCGCATCTCGGTGGCGACTTCTCCCCCATTCAGTTCGGGCATGAAGTAGTCTAGAACGACCACATCTACATCGTTCTGTTCGAACAGCTTCAGTCCCTCGGCACCGTCGCTAGCCGTAAGCACCTTAAACCCGCGGCTCTCCAGCATGATTTTGCGCACACGCAGGCCGATTTTTTCGTCATCTACGCAAAGAACCGTTTTTGACCGCGCCAATTCCATCCTCGTCACCGGGTCGGATTCTGTTTCACATTGCAACAGCGAAGGAGCAGTCATAATTTCGACCCGCCCCTAACCCCAAAACAAAGGCGGAATAAAGCAGCCATTCGGAGTAACTGCTTGCTTGAGTTGTACCCCACGTAGGTTTGGTTTGGCCATACATAAAACGTCGTAGTAAAGCTCCGTCGTGTCGTTGACCGCATGAAAATGTGCGTGTTACCGTACTTTGTTACACCATCCAGATTCTCGCCGATCGTGTGCCGAAGGAAACGATTTTGCCAGCCGAAACCCAGTCTTCCCCGGCGATTCGCAAGACAGCCCTGAATGCCACTCATCGCCAGCTTGGGGCGAAGATGGTCGATTTTAGCGGCTGGGACATGCCTGTTGAGTATCCCAAATATGGCGGTTTGGTGAAGGAGCATCTGGCCGTCCGGACCGGAGTAGGAGCCTTTGATGTCAGCCACATGGGCGACATTCGCGTGCATGGATCTGAGGCTTTAGCCGCGGTCCAGCACATCACCATGAACGACGCCTCAAAGCTGGCTACAGGTCAGTGTCAATACTCCGCGATGCTCTATCCCGAAGGAACGTTTGTGGACGACGTCATCGTCCATAAGATGTCAGACCACGACTATCTCCTGGTGATCAATGCCGGCACACGAGAAAAGGACGTTAACTGGGTTCGAGAGAACACGAAGGCATTTCAGTGCACGGTTGAACATCTGAGCGATAAGTACACCCAAATTGCGATCCAAGGACCCAAAGCGGCCTCAACGCTCCAGAAGTTAACCGGCACCGACGTGTCCGGGGTGAAGTTCTATTGGTTCACTTATGGCAGAGTTTGCGATCTGCCGAATACTCTGATTGCCCGTACGGGATACACCGCAGAAGACGGCTTCGAGATCTATGTCCCCAGTGATGAACCGACCAGCGCGCGTGTCTGGAAGGAAGTGATGCGGGCCGGTGAAGAATTCGGCATTCTGCCGTGCGGTCTTGGCGCTCGCAATACGCTGCGGCTGGAGGGCGCTTTGTCGCTTTATGGACATGAGATTTCCGAATCCATCAACGTCTGGGAGGCGCGCCTCGACCGTTTTTTGAAGATGGAGAAGGACGACTTCATCGGGCGACAGGCCTTGCAGGACACAAAAACTTCTGGAATCAAACGCATGCTTGTGGGGCTCGAATCGATCGAGCGCGGCATTCCGCGCGACGGATACAAGGTTAGTGATCTCAGCTCGAACGAGATAGGCTACGTTACCAGCGGCTCGCCTGCACCGTTTCTGAAAAAGAACATCGCTCTGGCCTACGTTCCTCTGGACTTTGCCGGGCTTGATACGGAGGTGACGGTCGAGTGCCGCAATCAATCGGTAAAGTGCAAGGTAGTTCCGACACCGTTTTACAAGCGTCCGAAGAATCCGAAAAAGCAATCGTAGTTCATAATGAGAGTGCATCATTCCAGTCTTTTGCTGGTTCTCCCCAGTTTTGAGGAGGTCTTTAAAATGGCTTATCCCGCAGATTTGAAGTACACCAAAGAACACGAGTGGCTGAGGGTGGACGGCAATACCGGCACCATCGGCATCACCGACTACGCGCAGAATTCCCTGGGCGATATCGTGTTTGTCGAGCTGCCGAAAGTAGGTGCGGAAATCACAGCTGGACAGACGTTCGGCTCGGTCGAATCAGTGAAGGCCGTGTCCGATTTATATGCTCCCATCTCAGGCACGGTTACGGAAGTCAACGAGGCCCTGAGTGCTTCGCCGGAAGATGTGAACAAAGATGCTCATGCGGCGTGGATGATCAAGGTTACGTTGAAGGACCTTTCAGAGATAGGCAAGTTGCTCTCCGCGGCTGATTACGAGAAGTTCGCTGCCGAGGAAGGCGGTCACTAGAGCGTTGCGTCTTCCTCTGCTCAGCCACCAGGGTCGCACGGCGCCCTGATGCGTCGCGCGCTGTTAAGTTTCATCTAAGGTCATATCCATGCGCTATCTACCAAAATCCCAAGCTGACCGTGAGGCCATGCTCCGCGACATCGGCGCCACGTCGATGGACGACCTGTTCGCCGCCATTCCTGCCGAATATCGCCTTACGCGTGACCTCGACATTCCGCGCTCGTACGCGGAGAGCGAAATCGTCGAGTTTTTTCGCGACCGCGCCGCCGAGAACGGCCAGGGCTACGCGTCATTCCTTGGCGCCGGTGCGTATTCCCATTACCGGCCGGTGGTGATCGATTCCCTGGTCTCGCGCGGTGAGTTCTTCACCGCCTACACGCCCTATCAGCCGGAGATTTCCCAGGGCACGCTGCAGGCCATCTTCGAGTTCCAGACCATGATCTGCGAGCTCACTGGCATGGACGTAGCCAACGCCTCCATGTACGACGGCTCGACCGGCGCTGCCGAGGGGCTGATGATGGCCGTGCGCGTCACCGGGCGCCATAAATCCGTCATCGCTAGCACGGTGCACCCCGAGTATCGGCAGGTGATCGCTACGTACGCGCGGCATCAGGGTATGCCGCTGGCCACTGTGCCCTATGGCAAGAATGGCCGCGTCGATCTCGAAGCCCTCGACAAAGCCGTGGACAACAAAACCGCCGGCGTGCTGGTCCAATCACCCAACTTCTTTGGCACCATCGAAGACATTGCCGCTATCGCTGATGTCGTCCACAAGAAAGGCGCGTTGCTGGTGGTTTCAATTGCCGAAGCTGTCTCACTGGGCATCGTGAACCCTCCTGCGGAAGCCGACATTGTCAGCATGGAAGCACAGTCGTTCGGCGTGCCTATAGGATTCGGTGGGCCCTACTGTGGTGTTATGGCCACGCGCCAGAAGTTCGTTCGCCAGATGCCTGGGCGCCTCGCCGGTGAAACCGTCGATCGCAACGGCAAGCGCGGTTTCGTTCTGACGCTTGCAACGCGCGAGCAGCACATCCGCCGCGAGAAAGCGACTTCCAACATCTGCACCAACCAGGCACTGGTCGCGCTGATGTGCAATATCTTCATGACCATCTACGGCAAACAGGGGCTGAAAGAGTTGGCCTATCAGAACCTGGCCAAGGCACATTACGCGGCCCAGCAATTCAGGAAGAGCGGTGCAACGCTGCCCTTCGAGAGCGCTCCATTTTTCAACGAATTTGTCATCCGGACTGAAGTCGAGCCCAAGGCGGTCAACGATCGCCTTTTGGAGCAGAAGATCGTCGGTGGCTTCCCGTTGAAGAAGTTCTATCCCGAGTTGAGTAACGCATCGCTCTGGTGCTGCACCGAAACTACCTCGCGCGAGTCGATCGACGCCGCCGCATCCGAACTGGAAGCCGCTGCAAGCAGAGTTGAGGCAGCACAGGAGGTGGCGCGATGAAAAGCAAAATCGAGAAAGCCTCCACGCACATCAGCCAGAACGAAGGCCTGATCTTCGAAAAGTGCTCTCCCGGAAAGAAAGCCTACAAGCTGCCCCCGCTCGATGTCCCCGAGGTCGATCCCGGTGCGCTCCTCGGCGATGCTGCCCGCGAAGATCTCGGCCACATGCCCGAAGTCAGCGAAATCGAGATTATCCGCCACTTCACACGCCTCTCCACTTGGAACTACGCCGTCGATCACGGCATGTATCCCCTGGGCTCGTGCACCATGAAGTACAACGCCCGCGTCAACGAGTACGTGGCGCGCCTGGGCGGATTGGCCGAAGCTCATCCTTATCAGCCCGAGAAGATCTCGCAGGGAGCGCTGCGCATCATAAAGATGCTCAGCGAGCAGCTCATCGAAATCACCGGCATGGACGTCATCACCCTCCAGCCCGCTGCCGGTGCGCATGGCGAGCTTACGGGTATCCTCCTCGTTCGCGCTTATCTCGAATCGCTGGGTAATCCGCGAAAGAAGATTCTCGTGCCCGACTCGGCCCACGGTACCAATCCCGCCACCGCTGCCATGTGCGGTTACGCCGTTGAGAACTTGAAATCCAACGCCGCCGGCATGGTCGACATCGCCTCGCTCGAAGCCCAAGTTAACGACGACGTCGCCGCGCTGATGCTCACCAATCCCAATACACTGGGGGTCTTCGAGCAGGAGATCCACAAAATTGCTGACGTCCTGCACGCCAAAGGCGCCCTGCTCTACATGGACGGAGCCAACATGAACGCGCTGGTGGGGAAGGTTCGTCCCGGCGATTTCGGCGCCGACGTCATGCACCTCAATCTGCACAAGACCTTTTCGACTCCGCACGGCGGCGGCGGTCCCGGCTCCGGTCCTGTGGCTTGTAAGAAGATTCTGGAACCGTTCTTACCAACTCCAATCATCGTGGCTAAGCCCAATGGCACGCTCGGATTCGACTACGACCGCCCGCATTCCATCGGGCGGGTGCGTATGTTCTACGGCAACTTCGGCATGTTTGTGCGTGCGCTGGCCTATCTCATGGCCAACGGGCCCGAAGGTCTTCGCCAAACCACCGAAGACGCAGTGCTAAACGCGAACTATATCCGCAAGCATCTGGAAGGTCTGTACGAACTGCCTTACAGCACGCCGACAATGCACGAAGTCGTCTTTAGCGACAAGCAGCAGACCAAAAAGGGGGTTCGCACCGGAGACATCGCCAAACGTCTCATCGATTACGGCTTTCACCCCTACACCGTGAGCTTCCCGCTCGTGGTGCCGGGCGCGCTGATGATCGAACCTACCGAGAGTGAGTCGAAGGAAGAGCTCGACCAGTTCATCGATGCGATGAAGAGCATTGCGGAAGAGGCCGAGACCTCGCCCGAGGTGGTGACTGGCGCACCTTACCGCACGCGACTCTCGCGCCTTGACGAAACTGCTGCTGCTCGCAAGCCCGTGCTGCGTTGGAAACCACCCACAAGCAGCTAAATTACGGTATCTGTCCCAAAAAGGGAGGAGAGACGTTTCCCCCTTTAGCTCGACAGACCCAACGGAACAAGCCAGGCTCTGTTCGCGTACCAAACTGTGGAAGCCGACAGAGCACTGGCACGGGCGTATTGTGCCGGAGAAGGAGCACCACCGTGGAAGGAGATCTGATTCCTCTCGTGGCAATTATCATGTCGCTCGGCATTCCGATTGCCGCGATGTATACCTTTTACCGCGTTCGGAAACTGCGTACGGAAGAACGCATAGCTGCACTGGCGCGTGGCGTCAATGTAGCGATGGAGCCAGAGCTTTCGCAGGCCGCCCGCTCACGCCGGTACGGAATCCTCTTCACGGCAGGGGCGCTTGGCTTCATCATCACCTTCGGGATCATAGGGCGGATGGTTGATCCCGATGTATGGATTGCCGCTTCCTTCGGAGCCATCCCATTAGCTTTGGGCTTGGGATACTTCGTCGACGCCTTCCTGGTGCGCCGCGACCTGCATCCTTCCTAAGCGACCGACAAAATTAAAGGCGGACTCAATGATCCGCCTTTAAGTCTCTGATAACGAAAAGCTTACTTGCTCGATATTGCCCTTACGCGTGCATTAAGACGGGCTTTGTAGCGGCTGGCGGTGTTCTTGTGCAGGACGCCCTTCTGCACTCCCTTATCCACTGCCGACGCGGCAGCGCTCAAGGCCGATTTCGCAGCGTCCTTATCCCCCTTCGCAATAGCCTCGCGCATCGAACGTAAGGCGCTGCGCAGACGTGACTTATTGGCGCGATTAGCCGCCGTCTTCTTCTCGGTTTGACGGGCACGCTTCAGCGCGGAAAAATGGTTCGCCATACTATGCAGTATTCCTTCAGATGGAAATCTCGACGTGAGCCGAATGCTTGATTTTACAGGATTTTCTTCGTGCCCTGCAAATTGCCCACGGAGCTTTGGTATTTGCGCGCCTTCTCCCTTTTCTTCCTGGCAAACGTCTTGATGTACAAAATCGTGTCGCTAGGCTTCTTTTAATCATGCCAAGCATCTATACAACTGGGTAGCCGGAGGCGTGAATCATCCCCGTTAAGGCCTCGGGAGGCGATGGGTTTGACTCTCTGCTATTTCGGGGGTACGCTAACCAGCAATGAGCGGTATTTTCGCTACGGCGAACAATTCGGACGCTCCTCCTCTTCCGATCCCGAAATTCCTGTGCAGCAAATTTCCCATCCGCTTGTCGATGGAATGTCCAGTCACGCATGATTGCACCCGGCCCCAGGAGGCAAAGTACCGACCCTAGATGAAGACCCAAATCGAGATCAGCCCCAACATCGAAACCCTGTTTGGAACCCGCGACGAAAACCTGCGACTGCTCGAAAACGGCCTCAACGTCACGATCGTCATGCGCTCCGACTCCATCGAAATCGAAGGTGCCGACGCTGACGTTGCGCGCACTCAGCAGGTTTTTGCCGATTATCAGCATCTGTTGCGCCATGGGCACTCGTTTATCAATGGCGACTTGGGAACCATGCTGAAAATGCTGGCATCCGACAGCACTGCCACCCTGCGCAGCTTGGCTGAGGCGGGCAAGCAACGTTCGTTCGGCAAGCGCACTGTCCAGCCCAAGAGCATCAACCAGCGGCGCTATCTCGAAGCCATCGAAAAGAATGACATGGTCTTCGGCATTGGCCCGGCGGGAACCGGCAAAACCTATCTGGCTGTGGCCATGGCAATCTCCGCTCTGGTGTCGAAGCGGGTGAACCGCATCGTGCTGGCTCGGCCCGCTGTCGAAGCTGGTGAGCGGCTTGGCTTCCTGCCTGGAACCTTGCAGGAAAAGGTCGATCCCTACCTGCGTCCTCTCTACGATGCACTGTACGACATGCTGGATCCCGACAAGGTGGATCGCTATCTCGAGAAGAACGTGATCGAGATTGCGCCCATCGCTTTCATGCGTGGCCGCACGCTCAACGACGCGTTCGTCATCCTCGATGAAGCCCAGAACACCACCTCCGAGCAGATGAAGATGTTCGTCACGCGTCTGGGTTTCAACTCTAAGGCAGTAATTACCGGCGACATCACCCAAATCGACCTACCCAACGCCAGCCGCAGCGGTCTGCTCGAGGCCATGGATGTGTTGAAAGATGTCGAGGGCATTCGCTTCTGCCGCTTCGACGAAGGCGATGTGGTGCGTCACCACCTGGTGCAGCGGATCGTCCGGGCCTATGAAGACTATAAGGGGCGCAATGAGCAGCTGTCGTTCGATTTGAAGGCCGGCAACAGCTTCCTGCTGGCACGTACGACCAATGGCAATACGGTTGTGGCCGACCGCGAAGCGTCTCTCGCTGAAGTTCCGCCGGTCAGCGGATTCAACACGGGGAATCGCGTTTCCGAATAAGTCCTTGCTACCATACTCTGGGAGGGCTATAAGCCCTCCCATTCGTTCATTGAGCGAAGTGAGACAGACAAGAACACAATCGAAAGCCACCAGCGCTGAGAGTTTGAGCCGCTTTGCCACCCGCATGCAGCGCGCCCTGGGGATTAAAGGTGATGTAAACATCTGCATTACCTCGAACCGAGAGATACAGTCGCTGAACTGGCGCTTCCGCAGAAAGAACAGACCGACGGACGTTCTGACCTTTCCGTCTGCTGTCCCGTATGTTGCAGGGGACATCGCAATTTCGCTGGAAATTGCTGCCGCTAATGCCGACCAGCTTGGCCACTCGATGGATACGGAAGTAAAGATCCTCATCTTGCACGGAATGTTGCACCTTGCTGGCTACGATCATGAGATCGACGACGGCGAGATGGAGGCGAAGGAAGCGGCGTTGCGGATGCAGTTGAAGCTGCCGGTTGGACTTATCCAGCGTAGCCAAGAATCTGCAGGCGGAACTCATAAAAACCGGGAGCGGCGAGCATGAGCATTCCGCTCTTCCTTTTGCTGTTGTTGCTCTTGGCGTTGCTGACCCTGGTGTCGTATGTCGATCGCCTGTACCACGAGATGGGCAAGTTCCTGTCCCGTGAGTTTCAGGAAAACATAGAGGCCTATGAGCGGATGGTCGAGCCGCGCCTTGGCTTCACTTCCGAGCGTGCATCGCTCTCCATGGCGGTTTTAGCGCAGATTTGCGTGGCTTCGATTGGCATACTGATCGGCTATCTTCTGTTCACCGAAAACCGCTGGGTAGGGCTTGACCTGGTACAGGCGGCAGTAAGCCTGATCTTCATCATTGTCATTTTCAATCGCCTGCTGCCACACATCTTTTTCGTGCGCACCAAAGGGGAGTGGCTGGCGAAGTTCATCTACGTTCTTCGTGTGCTGATCTACCTAGCCATGCCGGTCACGACCATTCTTGGCTTCGCTCTCTCCGTCGCATCGCTCACGCGGGAACATGCCCCGGAGGAGGCGGAACATCCTTCGGAAGCTGTCGATGCTTTGATTGAGGCCGGTCGGGAAGAAGGAATTCTTGAGGAGAGCGACCGTGATTTGATTCAATCGGTGGTCGAGTTCGGAGACAAGACGGTGCGCGAGGTCATGACGCCGCGACCCGAAATTATCGCCGTTCCAGTCAATATGACCATTGCTGCCTTTACAGAGATGATCAATCAATCGCCCTATTCGCGTATCCCGGTCTACGACGGCAGCATCGATCACATCGTCGGCATCATGTACTCCAAAGACCTGTTGCAGATACCGGACGCCGAAGCCGCCACGACCACAGTCGCAGACCTCATGAAGAAGGACGTCTATTTCGTCCCGGAAACCAAAATGAGCAGCGACCTGTTGCGCGAGATGCAGCAACAGAACATTCGTCTCGCCATCATCGTTGACGAATATGGCAGCGTCGCCGGACTGGTTACCATTGAAGACCTTGTCGAAGAGATCGTAGGCGAAATCCGCGACGAGCATGAAAAGCCGGATGTCGTCAAAGAAAGCGACACATCCTATATCTTCAACGGCAACACCGATCTCGACCTGCTCAACAAGTTGTTGGGTGGAGTCCACTCCGACGACCATGAGGCAACGACGATTGCCGGTCTGGTCAGCGAACTGGCTGGCCACATTCCTGCCGCCGGCGAAGTCTTCGAGGAAGATGGCTTGCGCTTTGAGGTTCTGGAAGCCACCGATCGCCGTGTCGAGCGGGTCCGCGTCAGTCTGCACCCGGTTGAGACCCCCAAGCAGGTAAGCGCCTGATGGCCTTTCGCTCAGGCTTTGTCTCTATCATCGGCCGTCCCAATGCCGGCAAATCCACCCTGCTGAATGCGCTCGTGGGCGAGAAACTGGCTATTGTCACACGTAAGCCACAGACTACGCGCAACCGCATCCAGGGAATCGTGAATGTCGACAAAAAAGGGAAGCGGGATGCCGCGCAAATCGTCGTGATCGATACTCCGGGAATTCACAAGCCCATCAATTCACTCAATCGGCGGATGATGAAAGAGGTCTACGCTGCCCTGGAAGGCTGCGACCTCCTGCTTCTCATCGTCGATGCTACGGAAAAGTTCGGCGCCGGCGACGAATTCGTCCTGGACGTTGCCAAACGCACCAAACTGCCCTGCTTCCTGCTGCTCAACAAAATCGATGCCTTGCAGAAAGACAAGCTGCTTCCCTTGATCGCCCATTATCGCGAACTGCACGACTTCGCTGAAGTCGTCCCCATTTCCGCCCTCAAGAAAAATGGGCTCGACGTGCTGCTCGATGCCATCCTCAAAGCACTTCCCGACGGCCCACTCTATTTTCCGCCCGACCAGATTACTGATCAGCCAGAGCGCTTTCTGGTTGCTGAATTGATTCGTGAGCAGGTGCTGCAATTCACTTCGCAGGAAGTTCCGCACGCCACCGCCGTTATCATCGACAGCTATGAAGAAAGCCCCAAGCTCGTCAAGATCTTCGCGACAATTTACTGTGAGCGCGAAGGACAGAAAGCCATCCTTATTGGCAAACAGGGGGCCAACCTGAAGCGGATCGGCACCCACGCGCGCCAGCAGATCGAGCGCCTATTAGGCACCAAGGTCTTCCTGGAACTATTCGTGAAAGTGCAGCCCGGCTGGCGCGACTCCCGTGCTTTCGTGGAAGAAATGGACTGGCGCCGCCAGTTGGAAAACCTCTCAGCTTCCCACAAATCCGGGAAGAAGTCATAGGTGAAGCACTGAGCAGGTAGCAGCTAACGCTTAGCCGTTAACAATTGGCACTGGCTCATTGCCAGTTGCTTGCTGCTAGCCACTTTCCTTCACCGCAATCCCCAGCGTCTTCATCTTGCGATACATGTGGCTGCGCTCCAGCCCTAGCACTTCCGCCGTCCGGGCAACGTTGCCCTGGTTCTCGTCCAGCTTTTTCAGGATATAGTCCCGCTCATACGATGCCCGTGCTTCGTGCAAGCTGGAAAACTCTCCCAAGTTTCGCCGTCCTCCGTCGCGATAGATCAAGCTGGGCAGGTGTTTGCGCTCCAGCTTCGCCAGCGTCGGGTTCATGATCACCATTCGCTCAATCAAGTTGCGCAACTCGCGAACATTTCCCGGCCACGTATAGCGCATCAACGCATCCAGAGCGTCGTCGGTCATCTCCTTCGAACGCCGGTTGTAAGTCTGGGAAAACTCGCGCAAAAAATGCTTCGCCAGCAGCCGAATGTCTTCTTTTCGCTCCCGTAGCGGAGGCACGTAAAACGGAATCACATTCAGCCGATAAAACAAATCCTCGCGAAAATTACCTCTGGAAATCTCATCTTCCAGGTCCTTATTCGTTGCCGCAATCACCCGCGCATCCACTGTGATCGCTTCGTCCTCACCGACGGGAGCGAACCGCCCCTCATCCAGCGTTCGCAGCACCTTCGACTGCGTCTTCAGGCTCATGTCGCCGACTTCGTCCAGGAACAAAGTCCCGCGATCGGCTTTCTGAAACTTTCCTTCCTTGTCTGACGCCGCACCCGGAAACGATCCCGCTCGATGCCCGAACAATTCGCTTTCGATGAGGTCTTCCGGGATTGCCGCACAATTGACTTCCACGAACATCTCGTCCTTGCGCAGACTTTGCGTATGAATCGCGCGCGCCGCCAACTCCTTGCCCGTGCCGGATTCGCCGTAGATCAACACACGTCCATTCGTCGGCGCCATCAGCGAAATCTGCTGGCGTAGCGCCTTCATGGGAATGCTGTCGCCCACGATGATGCTTCGGGCCTGAAACTGTTTCTTGTATTCGAGGTTCTCACTCCGCAGGTGCTTGGTGTCGATCGCGTTCTTCAACACGATCAGGGTGCGATCGATCGATAGCGGTTTTTCCAGGAAGTCGAACGCGCCTCGCTTGGTCGCGCGCACCGCGGTCTCGATGTTGCCATGGCCGGAGATCATGATGATCTCCGGTGGGTCCTCCATGGCAACGATGCGCTCCAGCGCCTCCAGGCCGTCAATTCCTGGTAGCCAAATGTCCAACAGAACCACGTCTACCGGCTTGCGGCTCAAGGTCGCTAGGCAATCCTCGGCGCTTTCGGCGAGCAGCGTCTTGTATCCTTCGTCTTCCAACACGCCTTGCAGCGAGCGGCGTATCTCCGACTCATCATCCACGATCAGGACGGTATGCATGTTGCACCGGCGTGGCGTCGGCCTCTCCCGAAGACGCTACAGGTAACTCTACGATAAACCGCGTGCCAATGGGAGAATTCTCCTCTACGCGAATCGTGCCACCATGGTCCTCGATGATCCGGCTCACGATCGCCAGTCCCAGCCCGGTGCCGCGCTTCTTCGTCGAGAAGTAAGGCAGGAAAAGCTTCTCTTTTACGGCAGGTGTCACGCCATGACCCGTATCCGCCACGGTGATTTCGACCATGTCGCGCGGTGCTGCCAGCGCAGTCGAGATGACCACCTGTTTCACCATCGCCTGCTGCAACGCCTCGGCGGCGTTATCCACCAGATTGGCGATCGCTCGTTTGATCGCTTCTGGATCGGCCTGCACCAGCGGCAGGTCAGTCGCCAGCAGCTTCTGTAACCGAATCCCGCTGAGCCGTCCGTCAAACATCGACAGCGCGCTGTTGACAATCTGATTGATATCCGAAGCAACTGGTCGCGACGTTGGGAAACGTGCCAGCGTCGAAAACTCGTCGACCAGCATGCGCACCGTCTGTACCGACGATCCGATGGTCTCTGCGCAATTGCGAATGATCTTCAGCGATGGTTCATCGGGAGTCGCGCCCCGTTCCAGATGTCGCCGTATGCGCTCAGCCGAAAGCGCAATCGGCGTGAGCGGATTCTTGATCTCGTGCGCCACCCTGCGTGCTACTTCGCTCCATGCTGTCTGTTTCTGCGCCCGCAGCAGGTCGGTGATGTCTTCGATGACCACCACGTATCCCATCGGTTCTCTGTCGGCCGGCTGGCTTTGGGCCGGGGCATCCAACGAGGCCACTGTCACCGCCACGCTCAGACTCACCCGCGGTGTCACAATTTCCATCTGACTTGCTGTCATGCCCATGCGATCGGACTTACGCAGCAGATGTTCCAGGTCGGCCTTGAATTCTTCCGGAAACAATTCCCCGAGGGTGTGCTCTGCCCCGCCATTGGAAGTGTCCAGCCGCAGCAGGCGCAGCACGGCGCCATTCATATGGACGACACGATGCGCAGCGTCGAGCGACAACACACCGGTGGGAATGCTTTCCAGAATCGTTTCAATATGGCGGTTACGCTGTTCCACTTGCACGTTAACGTCGGCCAGATCGGCACGCGACGCCTCGATGTTTGCCCGGCTTGCTTCCAAATCCGCCGCCATGCGGTTGAACGAGTCCACCAGTTGCCCGATCTCGCTGTCCGCCTGCACGTCCACGCGATAGTCGAGTCGCCCGCGTGAAATCTCCTGCGTCGCCTCCGCCAGCGCCAGTAAAGGCCGCGTGACCATCTTCGACAGGTAGAGCGCCAGCCAAGTCGATGCAAACAGCACCCCCACGGTTAGCAGTAAGAGGTACCCCAGATAGGTGCGCCGCAACCGTCGTCGCTGCTTGCGCAACTCCTCGTACTGCTGCTGCGACTGTTCAATGTCGCGCAGGACGGCTGAATAATTCTGCGGCAACGGCATTGCTACCAGGATTTGTCCGCGTGATCCCACAGCCGCGCGCCCCAGCACGTACGTCTTCCCGAAAATCTCAAAAGGTGACGGCTTTGACCCCGCCGGTTGATTCAGCGGCAGATGATCGCGCAACAGGGGCCAAGGTTGCGGAGCACGAAAACTGGCTCCGGCGATCCCGTCGTCCAACGCGAAGGCAAATCCTTTTTGAAGGCTCACCTCGCTGCGGCGGAACTCGTCGAGCACCAGCGTGAAATTTCCCGTCTCAAACGATTTCTGTGCCTCCGCACTGGCAGCAATGCGTTCCGCTTCGACCCGCGCATTATCACCCGCGTAGGCGCTCAGCAGAGACGCCACAACACCTGTCTGGTATTGCACGTCCTCCACCGGGCGGGAAAACCACTTCTCAATCGAGCGGTT
>Ga0066395_10000255_pt1 | contig 19877 bp, 18 predicted proteins | sample PanSoiPlot1MoBio_FD_61218 | JGI IMG/M metagenome (GOLD analysis project Ga0066395, IMG submission 61218) | Tropical forest soil microbial communities from Panama analyzed to predict greenhouse gas emissions - Panama Soil Plot 1 MoBio | ecosystem: Environmental > Terrestrial > Soil > Tropical... | reverse complement strand
TGAACAGCCAGGGCCAGCAGGGCTTGACCACCGATCCGTATGTCTATCTGCGCGCCAACGGAGCGTTGCCATCGCCGGTTGCCGCCCGACCACCGGCACCGGCGAGCGGTGTCTCGTCCAGGGTGGCGTGCATCATCCGCGTCGAATCCCGCGGCGACCCGAGCGCGCGCAATCGCTCCGGTGCTTCTGGACTGGGCCAATTCCTGCCCGGAACGTGGGCCTCAACGCCGCAGGGCCGGGCTGGACTGTCGGTGTTCAACGCGGCAGCCAACACCGCGGCTATCCAGTGGATGATCGACGCGGGGCGCGCGCGCGAGTTCGATGCTGTCAGGTACTACGGATGTTGAGAGGAGGAGTATGACGCAGGCGATCGAGAAATCGACGATGACGGACCGCCAGTTGCGGACGCGGCTGGAGATCGCGCAGGGCAAGGGCTTTTCCCTGGACGGCGCGACGAAGGACCAGCTCAACATGGTGTACCTGGTGGCGCAGCGCTACCAGCTCGACCCGCTCACCCACGTCGGGCTGTTCCAGGGCCGGCCGTGGTACACCATCGACGGGCGCATCTACCTGGCGCGGCGACACCCGCAGTTCCGCGGGCTGAGCACGCGACCGCTCAGCCCCGAAGAGAAAGAGCTGTGGGGCTACAAGCCCGACGACCTGGTGGTGGAGTGCACGATGCGCACGCGCGACTGGGGCGACATCGTCGCGCGTGGCAAGGTAACGGCCGCCGAGCGACAGAAGAACACGCCGACCGGTAGCCACCCCCAGGAGATGGCCGAAAAGCGAGCCATTGCCCGTGCGAGCCGGCTCGCGTTCGGGCTGGAGATCCCCGACGCCACGGACGTGGAGGACGCGCAGTCGGAGCGTGACAACCCGGAGAAAGTAGCGCGTGATGCGCAGCGCTACGTGGAGATCTTCGGCGACGACGGCGACGTGTACGACGTGGACACGAGGACGGGTGAGGTGACCGAGCGCGCGATCGTCGAGCAGGCGCACACGGCGGCGAAGCAACGCGACCAGGACCTGGCCGAGATCGACCGCCAGCGCAGAGAGGAGGGTCTGATCTAGGACGTGACTGTCGCAGTCGATCACCTGCGCGAACGCATTGAGGCGCATCCTGCGGGCGCACGCTTGCAGCCGTGGGAGATCCAGCGCATTGCCGAGGCATTCGAGCGCCGAGGCGATCTATCGACACGTGACACCCCGCGGCGGATGGACTTGGACGCCTATCTGAATGGCTGGTGTGACGCACTGCGCCAGCACCGCTACGCCGGGTGGAAGGAATGATGCTCGAACTCGTGACCCCGGTCGAGCAGCGGGTACGCGATCTAGTTGAGGAGTTCGCGCTGAGTTGGCAGCGCACACTCGCGCTGGCTATCCAGTTGGGCGACGCGCTCACTGAGTTAAAGGATGAACTCGGACACGGACGCTGGTTACCCTGGCTCGAGTCGAACTTTCCTCTCGGTGTGCGTATGGCGCAGCGGTTCATGGACCTCGCGGCAAATGCGTCAGAAATGTCGTATTTGCCAGCGGACACACCGATTACGGCAGCGCTTGAGTGGCTGGCTGAGCAGCGTCGGGAGCCAAAGCCACTACCAGAGCCGAATAGTCGCGAACTCGAGCCACTGCCGCTCTTGCGTTTCTGTCAGGCTGATCTGCCGACCGCGACCGTCGTTACGCTCATTCTGCGAGTAGCCTTTCCTGACGCACAGACGGCGTTGGACACCACTTATGGCAGTGGTGCTTTCTGGGACGGCTCGGCGCATGTGCAGGTCACGGCGCACGATGCGCGACCAGAACGGGCGCCCGATGGTGTGGCCGACTGCGCAGCTCTTGACTATGCAGACGGCACGTATGACGTTGTGTTGTTCGATCCGCCGCATCTCAGTGATCAGAGCCAGGGTGCGATCATGGCCGATCGTTTCGGGACGCTCCCTTCCGACCAGTTGCCAAGCCTGGTGCGCGAAGGGGCGCGCGAAGCGTGGCGCGTGGCGCGGCTAGGGATTGTGGTGAAGGTTACCGATCACTCGCATAGCGGACGGTTCGTTGTAGAGAGCGACTGGGTGCGCTCGGCGCTTGAGGGCGTGGAGTTGTACGAAGTTGTCCACCAGGTGCGGAGTGGCGCGCTCATCGATCCGAAATGGGAGGTGCCGCAACTGAGCGCCTACAACAACGGCGCAACCTATCTGATTTTTAGGAAAGACTCCCCGCTTCATTTACGAAGGCCCAGAAAGAATGGCGCGACTTGATACTGGCTGGCACGCGCATCCGAAACTGTTGACGCTGGGACTGGCGGCGATGGGCCTGCACGCCTGGAGCATCAGCTACTGCGACGCGGCGCGCTCGGACGGGTTCATCCCGCACGGCGCGTGGCCGGCGCTACCGGGCGTCGGCGCGGCGTGCAAGGCGCTGCTGGTGGCCGGCCTGTGGGAACGCTGCGACAACGGGTTTCGGTTGCACGACTACACCGACTACAACCGCACCCGCGCGCAGATCGAGGCCGACCAGGCCAACACCCGCGGCCGCGTAGCACGCCACCGTAACGGCCGGAGTAACGGCGTGAGTAACGGCGAAACTCCGGCCGCTGTAACGCCCGATGTTCGCCCGGAGTTCGCCCGAACACTCGCGCGCGAGGGCGCGCCCGGTCCCGGTCCCGGGGACGAAGTCCCCCCGGAACCCCTTACCCCTTCCCCCCCGCTGACCGACGCCGACGCTCAAGGGGGCTCCGCCCCACGCGTCGGCTCGCTAGAACCCGACAACGACGTGCCCGTGATCCACGCCGAGGCCGGCCTCTGCCCACTGTGTCGCCAGGTCTACACCGGCAGCTATCTCGACCACACCTCCGATAAGCACGCCGTCAGGCCCGGGCCAGTTGCCCACGGCAATCTCGGCGGATCGTTCGGACGCCGTCGTGCTGAGCTCGAGCCACCACCCGAGGAGGTCGCTACCCGCCTGGCTCAGCCACCCCTGCACGCGAGGCAAGAGGCGTGACCCACTGCCTGTGCTGCGGCCACGCCTGCCCCGAGCGGCCCATCCGCTGGCACTATTGCGGCGTGCCCTGCGCCGAAGTCCAGATCCGCACCATCGGCCTGCTGCTGCACTCCACCCCGCGCCCGGCGCTTTCCCCGCTCGAGTGGCACGACCTGGCCGAGTCCTATGCCGCCGACCTCGACACCCTCCACCGCTTCGAGCCCGTGGTGGCGTGACCGATGACCCGCGGCGTCGCACACCCGCCCGAGCTGCGCGCCCAGGTGGTCGCGGCTGTGCTGGCCGGCATGTCGGTCATGCAGGCGGCAAAAGAGTTCCACCTCGATCACGGGCTCGTCTCGCGTTGGGTGGCGAACCCCGTGCAACCCCTTGCACGCGAAAAAAGTCAGCCCGATTCCGAGTTGATCATGACCTACTTCCGCAGCGCGCTGCGGGCGATGATCGTGCAAGCAGAGGTCTTCGCTGATGACGAGTACTGTCGGCGACAGGACGCCGATAAGCTCGCCATTGCCCACGGTGTTCTCGGCACTAAGCTTGCTGGAGTCTCCGAAACAGCGCAAGCGCTCGGACTCATCGGCCCACCAGTGGAGGACCAGCGCGAGCTCGCTGAACCTGCCGACGCTCCACCAGGCGCAGCAGACGATGATCGCTGAAGCGCGGCGCTTCAACGTGGCAGTCTGCGGCCGGCAGATGGGCAAGACCACGCTCGGCATCGAACGCACCGCGCGCGGCGCCACCGCCGGAGTGGCGTGCGCCTGGTTTGCACCGACTTTTAAGTTTTTAGAGCAGAGCTGGAGAACATTGCGCGAAATACTCCAGCCAGTCACCGCCGCCAAATCGGAGCAGCAACACCGGCTGGACCTCGCCGGTGGTGGCAGCATCGAATGCTGGAGCCTGGAGGACCCGGACGCCGGTCGCGGTCGGAGATACGGGCGGATTGTGGTCGACGAAGCGGCGATGGTGCGCGATCTGGAGCACGTCTGGCAGGCGTCACTCCGCCCGACGCTGAGCGTGCTGCGCGGCGACGCGTGGTTTCTCTCCACGCCGAAAGGCTTGAATTACTTTCACCAGCTCTTCCAGCTCGGCCAGGACCCGCTCGAGGGCGAGTGGATGTCATGGCAGATGCCATCCTCCGCATCGCCGTACATCCTCGACGAGGAGATCGCCGCGGCGCGCGAGCAACTGCCGGAGCGGGTGTTCGCGCAGGAGTACCTGGCCGAGTTCCTGGCGCTCGAGGGCGCCGGCGTCTTCCGCGGCGTGGACGCGGCGGCCTACCTGCAGCCCGAAGGCCCGGTCGACGGCCACGTGTACGTCTTCGGCGTCGACTGGGGCCGCTCGAACGACTTCACCGTGATCAGCGTGGTGGACGCCAGCACCAACTGCCAGGTGGCCATCGACCGCTTCACCCAGATCGACTGGGAGTTCCAGTCTGAACGGCTGCACCGCTGGGCCGACCTGTACCGCCCGCGGGCCATCGTGGCCGAGACCAACGCCATGGGCAACCCGATGGTCGAGCGTCTCTCAATGGGCTACGGCCGTGTGTACGGGGATGCGCGCAGAGCCTTGCCGATGCAGCCGTGGCTGGCCACCAACGCGACGAAGGCCGCAGCCATCCAGGCACTGTCGCTGGCGATCGAGAACGGCGACGTGGCGCTGCTCGAGGACCAGGTGCAGCGCAGCGAGCTATTGGCGTATGAGGCCGAGCGGATGCCGTCGGGCCTGCTCAGGTACGGCGCGCCCCAGGGCCAGCACGACGACACCGTGATCGCCTTAGCGTTGGCGTGGGTCGGCGCCTCGCAGCCGATGCAGACCACGCGCTCGAGCTACGCGTTTTCCCGATGAAAGTTGACTTGGTCCGTCTGACGCTTGAGCTGCGCATAAGCGGCGTCTTCACCGTGAGTGCTATCGAGAGTCTCGCGAAGGATTTACGCGAGACCGAAAAGCGACTCAGTGCCGCGTTGCTGACGGTCAATGGGCCGAGCAACAGCCACATATCGATCACTCGTGAGCCGAAAGAAGAATGAGTCTGTCGAGCTACGCGTTCAGTCGATGAAGGCTAAGCCGACGCGGCTGTACTCATACATGCGGCATAGGCGGAAACTGCTCGAGCACCTACATGATCTGCGAACCGAGCTATGGGTACGGTTCGGTTCGCAGAAGGATCGGTGCGACGATGAGAAACTCTATGACGCGTGTTTCACAGTGGCGATGGGTGACCGCGACCACGCATGGGAGTTGTTTTTGTGGAGGGACTTGGAGCGTGGCTTCGCGTGGAACGGAGACGCGAGAGCGCTTGAGATAGAAGAGTCGAGTACGTGAGCGTGAGCCTGTGCGCCATCGCGCTCGACGAGCATTACTTTCTGCCGGGCATGTTGCGCAGCGTGGTCGAGTACGCGGTGGTGGACGAGGTCGTCATCGGCATCGACTCGCGCACCACCGACCGGACCGAAGCGATCGCCGGAAACTACGGCGCGCGCACGCTCGGCTTCGACTGGCACGATTCTTTCGCCGAGGCGCGCAACCAGGTGCTCGAGCACGCGCATGGCGACTGGACCCTCGCGCTGGATGCCGACGAGCGGTTGCTGCCGGCCGGACGCCAGGCGCTGCTCGCGGTCGTCGGCGACCGCGTGGCGCGCGACGTCGACGGCTTTCGGCTGCTGCTGCTCGAGGGCGACACGCAGGAATGGACCGCGGCGCGCCTGTTCCGCAACGAGCCCGACCTGCGCTACGTCGGCCGCGTCCACGAGGAGATCCGCTACCTGCCCGATCCGCCGCGCACGCTCAGCGTGAAGCTGCCTGGCGGTCCGCACCTGCTGCACCTGGGCCGCGGCCATCCTGAGCGCGACCGGCGGCTCTTGCACCTGCGCCTGCGGGACAAGCCTGACGACGCGGTGGCGCTGTGCTACCTGGCGCTGATGGCGCACCAGCATGGGCGTCCGATCATGGCGTGCCTGCTGGCGAAGCGCGCGCTCGAGTGCGGGCCGAGGACGCTGCACCACGAGCGCGTCGCCCAGCTCCAACAGTTGCTCTAGCTCTTATCTGGGCGCGAGATGCGGGGCCAGGATGAACAGGTAGGCCCAGTACCCGAGGGCGCCGACGAGCACGCCGCTCAAGAAGTCGCCCAACCGATTGGCCTTCACTTGCCTGATGGTTCCAGTCGGCCGCGGGTTCCAGTAGTCGTCCTCATTGAAGTGTGTCACGCCCCTGAGTATCGGCCGGGCAATGTTTCACGCCTATGTTTCACGCGTTACACTTGCGCACAGTCATCGTGGCTGACGATCCGCCGAGCGCGTCGTATCTCTGCGAGCTGCAGACAGAGATGTACGACCGCTATCGGCGCGACGACATCCAGATCGACACCTCGCGCGCCCAGCGCGAGATGCGCGTGCCGGCCATGCTCGGCGCCGACCAGAAGTACATGCTGGTCAACGTCGACCCGCGCGACCCCGACGTCAGCGAGGAAGGCTTCCAGCAGACGGCGATGCTGACCCTCGAGCGGCCCAAGCTGCACCTCGACGGCGGCGAGTCGGACACCGCCCAGACCGCGGCATCCCAGCGCGAGCACTGGACCGAAGAGACGCTCTGGCAGTGCGGCTCGAGGACGCCAGGCATGGACACGATGAACTTCATCACCGACGCGGCGCTGAATGACGGCGGCGCGTGGTCGAAGATCCTGTTCCTGCCGGATGCCTGGGATAAGCGCTACGCCTACCCGGCGCCCAACCCTGGCGAGTCGTACGAAGCCTGGCAGCACTACGACAAGGCCACCGAGGACATCAAGAAGACGTGCGGCCCGCCGTTCGCCTGGGAGTTCGTCGACCCGCGCGTGGTCTACCCCGACACGATGGGCGGCCGCGTGTGCGAGGTCATCGAGGTCACCGACCGCCCGCTGCGCTCGACGTTCAGGCGCTACCGGTTGGGGCTCGACGAGGGCGGCAACATCGTGCCCGAGGAGATGGGCCAGGCGCAGCCATCCAACATGTGGGGCGCCAACGGCCGACCCATCCTGCCGACGTCGATCACCATGCTCGAGCACTGGGACGAACGCTGGGCATCCTGGTGCGTCTCGGGCACCAACTACCACAACGAGCCCACCGGCGCGGTCGTCAAGCAGTTTGAGCACAAGTACGGCTTTCTGCCCTACGACTTCGCGCCGGGCCTGTGGATGAACTTCTGGCGCAATCGCAAGGTGGGCTGGGGCGTGGGCCAGACGAAGCTGTGGCTGGTGCAGTACCGCCAGTACCTGCGCGCCATGCATGCGCAGTACGTTGCCAGGGACCTGCTGAGCCCATTGGTCACCTATGGCGATAGCTCCGCAGCCCCCGTAATCGGGGATGACGGCAAGCCGCGAGACAGAGACCCAGGGCCTCTGCCCGGTGAGGTCATCAACCTGGGCCCAGGCAGGCAGCTACAGCGTATCAACTACCCCGACGCGACCACGCTCGAGAAGCACATGCAATTGATCGACAACGCCATCCGCGAGCTCGAGTCGCCGCGGGTGACCACGCTCAGCGGCATGGAAGGCGCCGGCTTCGCCATCAGCCAGGTGCTCAGCTATCAGCGCGTCAGGGTCGGGCCGATCGTCAACAACATCGAGGCGCTGCTCAAGCGGCAGACCGAGAAGCTGTGGGACCTGGCGCAGAACAAGGTCCAGGAAAAGATCTGGGTCGGCTACTCGGGCCAGGAGTCGAAGACCGGCTCGGGCTACATCGGTCTCGGCCCGGACGACTTCGCCCGCCCGGTCAAGATCGCGTGGGACGTCAAGCAGGAGCTGCCGACCGACGACCTGATCAAGGCGCGCTACGCCCACGAGCGGCTGCAGGCCGGCACCTGGGGCTCGGACGAGGCGATCGACTATCTGGGCGACAACCCCGACGAGATCCGCCGCTCGAAGGCGCGCGATCGCATCCGCCAGTCGCCGGAGTACCAGAAGTGGCTCGACCAGCAGGTCTTTCAGTTCGCCGGTCGCGGCGACATCCTCGGCGCCGCGGCGCAGGCCCAGGCGATGGCCGCCAACATCCAGCCAACGATGGGCAACATGGGACCCGGAGGACCGTTCACGGTGCCAGCGCCAGGCAGACCTGGGCAGATGGCACCGGGCGTCTTCGAGGGCGGCGGGCCAGGCGCAGGAGGGGTCCCAGACCTGGCCGCGCTCGCCACCGCACCGAATGGCACTGGCGCCCTGCCGCCGCCAGGCCCAGCAGTCATGCAAGGGGCGGCAGCCAACATCGGCGCACCAGGCGCAGGAGGAGCGTAGAGATGGCGAAATTCACCCCACCCAGCGATCGCGAGCACCCGCCGACTGGCTCGAAGGGCTGCATCGGCGGCGTCCACTCGCCAGGACCGGCGACCAACACCGACATCGGCGCGGCCAGCAACGGCAGCCAGCCGGTCACGCGCGACCAGACGGGCAACCGCGCCCCGCCCAAGAAATAGTTTTCTCCATGGCCACCAAGAAGTGGACCGAGGCGCGCGACAAGGCCTACGACAAGCGCGAAGGCATCGTCCAGGGCAGCAAGCAGGACAACGCCCTCGATAAGAAGCGCGGCGTGCCAGTGCGCAAGGGAAAGATCAAGGGTAAGTAGATGGCGGTCCTCTCGAGCAAGCAGCGCCAGAACCTGAAGTCGTCGCAGTTCGCGCTACCCGGCAAGGGCGAGGGCAAAGGTGGCAAAGGTTCCGGCAGCTATCCGATACCCGACCGGGCGCACGCTCAGGCGGCCTTGAGTCGCGTTGCGCAACACGGCACGCCGTCCGAGAAGGCGACGGTGCGGGCCAAGGTCAAGGCCAAGTTCGGCATGGGCGGCAAGAGCAAGAAGTAGGGCGTGCCGCAGTCGCAGACCGACACCGAGGCTTTGAGAAACTCGCTCACGCGCGAGGTGACCAACGACGCCTATTCCATCGGCCAGCAGATCTTCAAGGGCCAGGAGCCCGACGTGGCGCGCCAGAGCAATCAGCAAGTCGACGATCGGTACCACCAGGCGATCACCACCGGCGACCGCTCGTACCTGATGGCCGAGGCGGCGCGCGACCCGTCCCAGTTCCTGGCCAGCATGCAGCGACTGATCGACGACGGGCGGGCGTACATGCCGCCGGGCACCGAGCTCGAGCAGCCGCAGAAGCTGCCGCAGGCGGCGAAGCCCAACGTGCCACTGCCGAAGGTCCCCGAGCAAGCCTTCCCGCAGCAGATCGATCCGAACGCGCCTCCACTCCCACAGGCGCTGCCAGCCCCGACCCCCCCTCCGCCGTCGGGGCTGGCCGGCGCCCCCAGCCCGCCCAGCATCAACCCTGGGACGGTGCCCAACGTGACTGGCAATGCCATTCCTCCTGCTGGATGACGCCGTCGACGACGCCACGCGTCGACTGCAGGACTTCGGCTCGCAGCAGCTCCAGGACCTGACCGCCGGCGCGCAGGGTGCCGGCGAGGCCCTCGGCCAGGCTGCTGGGCAGGTTGGTGGTGGGCTGCAGGACATCACCGCAAGGCTGCAGGACTTCGGCCAGCAGCAGGTCCAGAACGCAGTCCAGACGCTGCAGCCGCTGCAGCAGCAGGCGCAAGCCCAGCAGCAGGACGCGCAGCAGGCGCTCACGCGGCTGCACGACTTCGGCCAGCAGCAGGTCACCAACCTGACCCAGCAGGCCGCGCAGCCGAGCGGTGGCCAGTTCGACCAGTTCGGCGACCAGTCGACGATGGCCGTGGGTGCTTCGCAACAACAAGCGGTGCAACCCGGTGGCGACCTGCGCGCTTACGCGCGGCAGGCGGCCCAGCAGGCCGGCATCGACCCCGACATCTTCGTCAATCAGATCCAGCAGGAATCCGGCTTCAACCCGAGCGCCAAGAGCCCGGTGGGCGCCATCGGCATCGCTCAGTTCATGCCCGGCACGGCGCAGGGCATGGGCATCGACCCGACCGATCCGTATGCGGCGCTGGACGCCGCGGCGAAGATGGACGCCCAGAACCTGCAGAAGTACGGCGGCGACTGGCGCAAGGTGCTCGCGGCGTACAACGCCGGGCCAAACGCGGTCGACCAGTACGGTGGCGTGCCACCCTACAAGGAGACGCAGGACTACGTCTCGACGATTCTGGGCGGCGCGAAGAACGCGGTGCAGAACGTTGCCCAGGGCGCGCAGCAGGCAGTGAGCAATGCGCTGCCGACGCTCAGCCAGTTCGGCGACAAGCAGCTCTCCGCGGCCGAGGCGTATGCCGCGTGCGGACCGGCGGCGGCCGTCAGATTCGCGCAGATGTTCGGGCGGCAACCCACCCTCCGCGAAGCCGTCGACCTCGCCTCGCAGGTGGGCTGGACGCCGGGCGGCGGCATGGCCGGCCTCGGCTCGGAGTCGGACCTGTTCGACAAGATGCAGATCCCGCACCGCACCGTGGGCGCCGACTGGCAGGCGCTCGCGCGCGAGGCATCGTCCGGCAACCCCGTGGTCATCAGCACGCCTGGTCACTACTTCACCGCCGACAACTACGACCCCTCGAGTGGCGCGTTCCACGTCGGCTCGAGCGGCACCGACCTGAAGGCTGGCGCGGAGTGGATGACGCCGGCGCAGATGGAGTCGGCGATGGGCAGGTTGCAGGGTGGCCTGGCGGTCGACAACCCGCAGGTGCCCGGGCCAAGCCCGCTGACGCAGGGCGTGCAGAACGTGGTCGCCGGCGCACGCGACCTGCTCAACCAGGGCGTGCAGCGCTTGCAGGACATCACCGCCGCGGTGCCACCGGGGCAGGTGTTCAAACGCGCCGGGCAGGGGCTCCAGGCGGTGGCGGACCTGATCCCACCGGGCGCGCCGATCCCGCCCGGCGTGCCGAGCCCGGACGTGCTGCGCGCGGCCGGTGGGATTCTGCAGCAGCCCAGCCCGGTCGAGGCGATGCAGACCATGCAGGACCTGCAGGACAAGTACGGCCAGGGACTGTCGCTGCAGGATGGCCAGGCGCGCGGCGTGCCCATCGACACCAGCGTCATGACGCCGGAGGACCGCGCGGCGTACAACCAGGCCGCGGTCCAGATCGGCGGCGTGACCGGTCCGGTCGAAACTGGCATGACGCGCATGTTCCACGGCACCGGCGCGGACTTTCCCAGGGTGAGCCCGGAGGCGGTCAGCGGCGAGGGCAACCTGTTCGGACCGGGCTACTACCTGACCAGCGATCCCCGCGTGGCCGGTGGCGATGTAGCTCGAGGCGGCGAGCCTGTCGGTAATCTGACGCTCGCTGATCAGGTCACACCCGTAACGCGTTACCCCGGTGAAGTCCTATCAGAGGGCTACGCCCAGCAACGCGGGTCCAGTGACGTGATCGGGTTGGATCAGGTTGACAACATTGCCGCGGGACTTGAGCAAGTACCAGGCATCGACACAGGCCTGGCGCGCACCCTCGCCAGTGGGATGCGCGGCAACTCGGCGATGTATGCCGAGACCAGGACGCAGGAAATGCTGGACGCCATGCGGGTGCCGCTGGAGCAGCAGCAACAGATTCTGAGCACCGCCTTTCCGCCACCGGTCGCTGGACCGAACGTCCGCCCAGTTGACGTACCGCAGAGCCTCAACCTGTTCGATATGGAAAAGCCGCTCGCGCCTGATCAGGCGGAGTCGATCGCACAGCAACTGAATACCGCGCGTCCTGGCGCGTGGGACCTCACCGACCCGGAGGTCCGCGCCGAAGTCAGCAGCTGGTCGCAGCCAGGAGCCGATGGCGAGTCGGTCTACAACATCGTCCGCGGCGAAGTGCCGAACGGGTCCACCGGCGCGGCGAACAGACTTCTCGCTGACGCCGGCCTCGATGGCATCACCTACGCCGGCGGCAAGCGCATCCCGATGACGGACGCGGCCGGCATGCCGATCGAACATACGGCCACGGTCGTCTTCCCCGACTCACTGGACAAGCTGCGCAATGCCATCAGTGGCACGCAGGGTGGTGCGATCGACCCGCGCTACGGCGCGGCACTGGGGCTTGCCGCCGCCGGCGCGCTGGGGGTGGCGAACAGGGACCGCGTCATGGACACGCTGCAGCCGGCGCTGGACCAGGCCGGCGGCTTTCCGAGCCCGCAGACGCTCGGCGACCTGGCGACTGGCGGCCTCACACGCGCGTTCACCCAGAAGCTCCAGGATGCGGCGGCCGCGGCCGGCCTACAGCCGATCGACCTGGGCGACAAGCCGCTGGCCACCGCGCTCGAGCGCGCCGCCGACGTGCTACCGGACAACCCGCCGCCTGGGGTGCCGAGCCCGGACGTCTTGCGTGCCGGGGCCGGTTTCCTGCGCGCCGCGCCGAGCGTCTCCGACAGTCTGCAGACAATCCTCGACTTGCAGCAGAAGTACGGTCAGGGACTCAGCCTCGACGACAGCGGCCAGGCGCGCGCGGTGCCGCCGGACACGTCGGTCATGACGCCGGAGGACCGCGACGCCTACAACCAGGCGGTCGTCGCCGTCGGCGGTGTCACCAGCCCGGTCGAGGTCGCCAACCGCGTGCTGGCGCCAGCCCTCAACGCAGACCCCGTGGTGCAGCAGCTCGTCAACAAGTTCGACAGCGATACCCGCGGTGCCGTCGCACAGGCCGACACCCTGGCGCGCCAGGGCCTGCTCACGCCCACCGGGGTCAAGGCGATGGTCGACAGCGCGCGCACGACCGCGACGGCCGACCTGCACGCCGGCATCAGCGCGCTGCCGGCCGCGATCCAGGACGATCCCGCGACGAAGCAGGTGGTGCGTAATCTGACGCAGCCGGCCGGCGACTTCACGCGCGGCGTGCTCAATCCGATCGCGAACGTCTCGAGCGCGCTCAAAGAGACGGTCCTGTCGGGCTCGCCGTTTCACATGCTGTACGAGCTGCAGCAGGCCGCACGCGCGAATCCCAACCTGCTCGAGTCCGGCCCAACCATTGGTCGCTCGGTGCTGAACGCGGCCAACCCCGCGGCATACGACGCGTGGCGTCTCAAGTTCGCGCCCGTCTATGAAGCTGCGGCGAAGGCCGGCGTGACGCTGCCGGGCGCCGGCGACCAGGATGTCAGCAACCTGTTGCAGGGCGTGCGGGGCTTCGCCATACGCAGCGGCATCAGTGGCGTCGGCACCGGCTTGAGCACGTACGCCACTGATAAGGCGCAGGGCGCCGACGACCAGCACGCCATCACCGACGCATTGCTCAAGGGCGGTCTCGGCGCCGTGTTCGGCGGTGCCGTCGGCTCCGTGATCGGTCCGGCGCTCTGGGAGCGCACGGTGCCGACGCTCAAGGTGATGACGTGGGAAACGCTCACCGGCAAGGGGATGCCCGCCGAGGATGCCGCGCGCTTCGTCAACCAGACCTTCGGCGGGCTCAACCTGTCGCGTATCGCTCGCAGCCCGGACGTGCAGGCCGTTGCACGCACCGTGACCTTTGCCCCCGATGTGTGGGAGGGCATCGCACGGCAGATCGGCCAGACCTTCAACCCGGACCTGTCGAGCCCGGTGGGCAATGCGGCCAAGGTCTACGCGGCGACTACGGCGCTCTCGAGCGCGTTCCTGCTCGAGGGCCTCAACTACGCCCTGAGCGGCCACTTCACAAACCGGAATGATGCCGGTCACGACCTGGATCTGGACGTCACGTCGCTGACCAAGCCGACCACCGACCAGGGTCAGGCACAGCACGTGTATGTCGATACGCTGGGCCTGCTGCGCGCGGTGCCGCAGATTGGGCTGGGCCTGATGCGGGGCAGCACCGATGAGCTCGGCAAGTTCGTCGCCGGACGTGCCAGTCAGCCCGTCAACATTGCCTCCGCGCTGACGCGTAACGTCGACTACCGTGGTCAGCCGATCGTCGATCCGAACGCGAACCCGATTCAGCGTGCTGGCCAGGCGGTCGGCTACGCCCTGGGACAAGCGGTGCCGGCTGGTGCGTCGGGCGTAGTCCAGGGCTATGAGCGTGCCGGTCCTGTGGGTGCGGCGATCTCGGCATTGACCGGTGCGCGGGTCACGAGCGTCTCTGAGGCGCAGGCCGCGCGCGCCGCGGCGCAAGGTCAGGGCGGACCGTCGCGCGTTGGGCAGTTGCTCGGTCAGGCCGGGCTGGCCTACCCGTCGACGCCCAGCAGCGTTCCTGTCGCGGGTGCCGGACGCAATGCGCGCATCAACCTGACCCAGGATGACCGCCAGCAGTACGGCGCGCACCTCCAGGCGAGCCTGCAACGGCAGATTGACGAGCTACAGGCCGATCCGCGATTTACAGGCGAGTCGCCGGAGGACCAGAAGGCCGACCTGCAGGCAGTCGTACGAGCGGCCGATGCCGAGGCACGAGGTGCGCTGCTGGATGCTATTCCCGATGCTGAGCTCGAATCACGGCTTGGTCAGCGGGCGACAGCGACACCGACGCCGCGGCCAGGTCAGCGGCGGCCTGCCGCATGAGTTACGGCTGGAAGCCTGCCACGGCGTGCAAGCCTTGGACGGACAGGTCCCACACCGTCTGGCCGAAGATGGCCATGGCTACACCGACAAGCGTCAGTACCGCCAGCATAAGCATGGCACCGAGGTAGTTTGCGGTGGCTATCAGATACGATCGAACACGCATGGCGAAGTACTCCTTCGTTGTGTCATGGTCCCGGCCGTTCCTGCGGCGCGGGACCGCTTGTGTGTCGCGCGTACTATATCCGGCAATTGGTACGGGTCCACGTAACTGATGCCCACCGACCCAGGTAACCCCAACGCCGACCGCCAGGATCAGCAGAATGCGTACGGCACCCAGGGTGAGCCGGCGGTAAGCGGGCTGGCGACGGGAGGGACGGCCGCTGCGCCAGCCGCTGCGGACCAGTCTACGCAAGCGGCGCAAGCGGTCACCGACTCGAGCACGTCGAGCGTGTGGAGCGTGGCACTGAAGGCGGCCCAGGACGAGGTTACGCGCGTGCAGGGCGTGCGGGACCAGGCAGCGCGGGATCTGGCTACGGCCAAAGCGACCGATCGCGACCGGATCGCGCAGCGTCTCAACAACGCCGAGGCGGAGCTTGGGCGTGCCAATCGCGCGTACCAGGACGTCCTGACCAAAGCCGCGGCGGCTGGGCAGGGCACGACCAAAGCGACGCCGAGCCCGAGCGCGCAACTCGATCGTCTCGACGCACAGGGCAACGTCATCGCAGCGACCGACACCACCACCAAGCCGGCCAAGCTCCGCGACCCGGCGACCGGCACGGTCATCGACATGCCGGACACCAAGGACCCGGCCGGTGCTCTCCAAAAGGTCGGCAACAGCTACTACGTCGTCAAACCGGACGGCTCGGCGACCCTCGCCAGGGATGGCAACGGCAACCCGCTGACCGAGCCCGACAAGCCGACGACGACCAACGTGCCGGGCATCGGCGTGGTCACCGTCGACCCGAGCAAGGCGCCGGGCACGCCCGGTCACGTCACCGTCGAGCTGCCCGAGGACAAGACGCAGCACGCCAAGGACCTGGGCGCCGCACAGACCAAGGTCATCAACGGCACGACGTACATCGCCGTCGATCAGCCCGGCGGCGGCTTCGCCTGGCAAGAAGCCAGGGACGTCAACGGCAACCCACTGCCGAGCGACGTCAAGTGGAGCTCGTTCACCAACGACCCGCGCAGCAAGTACATCCAGCTGTTCAGCGACCAGAACGGGCCGGACGGCAAGCCGATCACGGCGACGGTCGAAAAGGCCGACTTCCATCCGCCGCCCAGCCCGCAGGCCGGTCAGGCGATCACCCCGGACACCACCGCGCCGTACACGGTGACCGTCGGCGACGACGGCAAGCCGGTCTACACGCCGAACCAGAACCAGCTGTCGATCACCGACGCCACGCGTCAGTTCATCGAGTCGATGGGCGTGCACCTGGGCAGCGGCGCGATCACCGAGGCGCAGGCGCAGGACCTGATCAAGAACGTCACCGCGCAGATGACCGCGCATGCGGCGCAGCAGAACGCGCAGGCGAACACGATCAACGCCCAGGCCAACGTGGCGCAGAACGCCATCCAGGGCGTCAACCAGGCAGCCCAGATCGGCCAGGGGCTGCTGCAGAACCGTGTCACGGCGGCCACCGGCGCGCTGAACAACGCGATCGGCGCCATCGGCAGCTCGAAGATCACCTCGGCGCCGGCCGGCATGGGCGCCAACCTGGTCAACGGGTTGAGCGAGTGGGTGACGCAGCTCGGCGGCGGCCAGCCGGTGTACGACGCCGCGGCGGCGATGGTCAACCAGGCCAACCCCACCATTTCCCAGAACCCGACGGTGGCCCAGCAGGCGTACTCCACGCTGCGCGGCATGATGGACCTGTACAAGCAGCAGACCGGCCAGGACTACCAGCCGCCGGCCGTCCGTCAGCAACAGCAGCAGCAACCATCGTTCACCTCGCCGACGACGCTCGCCGACGGCACACCGCAGAGTAGCGTGACGCCGTCGGCGCCCCAGCTTGCGAATCGGACCGCCGCGGCGCAGCAACTGCAGCAGGCCACCGCGCCCCAGAACGCGCCGTTCGGGGCGATCGCGCCGAACCCGATGCTCGCCGCGCAGCAGATGGCTAACCGCAACCTGGCGTCGCAGCAGACCGCCGCGGCGACCGCTCAGACGGGCCTGCCGTTCGGTCCGCAGCCACTCCAGCCCATACCCATCCCGCCGCTACCCTTTCAAGCACCGGTGACTGCCTGATGGCCACGCCCAGCAGCAACGACCTCGCCTCCTTCATCGACCAGTTCTCGGGCGCGGTGGCCTCCGGCAACACCCAGTCGCTGCAGGAGTCCATCCGCGAGTTCAACCTGAAGTACGCCAACGACGTGGCGCAGCTGTACGGCCAGAACTGGGGGCCTGGCAACCCGGCGCCCATCGGCGCCTCGACGCTGGCCCAGGGCCAGACGTTCGGCAGCATCGGCTACATCCCCGGCTACACCGGCCAGGACGCCTCGCAGTTGATGGGCACGCTGAGCGGGCAGGCCTCTACCGCCCAGAACGCGGCCGGGCTGACCGGCTTCTACGCCCCGCCCTCGCAGTCGCAGTGGACGCCGGGCACGTTCCTGCGCATGGACCCCGGCACCTACGACACCGGCCAGTACGGCACCGTCCAGCTCGACTACGTGCTGCCCACCGGCCAATTGCAGCGCGTCAGCATCCCGCAGGCCAAGGCAATGGGCTGGAACGGCGACCTGTCGAGCATGAACACGGTGCCGATGGCCACTGCGGTGACCCTCGAGCGCGCCGCGCCGCAGCAGCTCCCCCAGCAGACGCTGCAGGGCCTGACCGCGTACTCCAACCTGAACACCGCGGCGCAGAACCAGGCGCTGGCACAGGCCGGCGTGACGGGCATGTATCAGGCGCCGGCGACGGTCTCACCGCCCGGCACCGCGCTGGACGGCAGCAAGTTCGCCGACCTGCCGCAGGCGACGCAGCAGGCGTACTACGCCTCCAACGGCTCGGACTGGAGCGCTGCGATGGCGGCGTGGACCGCGGCGGCCAACGCGCAGATCCGCCAGGCCTACGCCGCCAAAGGGTTGCCGCTGCCGGGCACCGCCGGCGCGCCCCAGGAGACGCTCCAGGCGCAGCAGCAGTACTTCACCCAGGCGCAGGACCTGGCCAACGCCTACGGCCAGTACTACACGCCCGGCGCGCCCGGACAGACCGCCCAGGCCGGCGTGAACGTGCCCAACCAGGGGCAACTCACGCTGGCCAACATCAACCAGCAGAACGCCATCAAGCAGGCCTGGGCGTCGCAGTACGGCTACGTGCCGCAGTTCGACGCCAACGGCCAGCCGATCTTCCAGGCCGGCGCCAACGGCAACCCGCAGTGGACGCTCGCCGCGCAGCAGCAGGCCTACGCGCAGCAGCTCGGCGCGATCAACGCCGCGGCCGCATTGCAGGCCAACCCGTTCCGTCAGCAGCAGGTCATCGGCCAGCTCGGGCGCGTGCTCACCGGCCAGGGCGTGGCCGGCTTCAGCGCGCCGAATACCATCGCCGGCGTCGGCACCGCCGGCGGCACCGGGCCGAACACCGGCTTCGCCTACATGAACCAGCTCATCTCGGACATCCAGAACCCTGGCGCCAACCAGTCAAGCGTGCAGAGCGTGCTGGATGCCATCCCGACGCCGAACAAGATCAACTCCCAGGATTTTCTCCGCTCGGCGCCCTCGACCCAGAGCATGATATTAACCGGCATGCAAGAGAAATTTGGGTTAGATCCAAGTGACTCTTTGGCCCAAATAAAGAACACGCTACCGAGCTTCCAAGCACCCTCGACGTTTGGAACAATAAAAGGTTAAATGTGCGACCAACGCAGGCGTCTAATGATGAGCGCTATCTCGCTTTGTGATACACCGAATTCGCGGGCCAATCGGTTGTAACTTGTGCGGTCACTTGCGTATTTGTCCCGAATCATCAGGACCTCGTTCTCGGTCAGAACTGCCTGGCCTCCGGATTCACCCCGCGCGGGTCGCCACCGGGCCTTTGTGGTGCAGTCCTGCGCATTGTCTTTGCCGGTTCCGAGAAAGAGATGGTCTGGACGCACGCATGCGGGTGTGTCGCAGCGATGACACACGAAGAACTTGGGCGGGATCTCGCCATAGTGGAGGTTCCAAGAGAACCGATGTGCCGAGATTGGTTTGCCATGGACGATGAGTCGCCCGTAGCCGTTATGGTTGCTCGTCCCGGTCCAAATCCAACACTGACCCAACTCAGGCACGTGACCGGGTGTCGGTCCGTCTTGGTTCGTACGAAGCCAGAATCGTTCTGCGGGTGTTTCCGAATTCCAGCGGATACCCTCAAAGGCGTCGTGCGGCAGGGAATGTGCGAGCCCGCAACAACGGCTGGAACAGAAACGACGACGACGGCTCGTAACGATAAACGGAGCGCCGCACTCTGCGCAGTTAGACTCGATCTGCATCAGGGAGCCAGAACCTCCTTGGTGTTGCCGGCGGTTGTTAGTGGCAACCGTCGGTCTTATTCTACTGGCGGCACGTTGCGATGCCGTTGAAGAAATCGAGCTCGCCCGCCGCGTTCAAGGCCAACCTCAAGGCTGAGATGAAGGCCGGCAAGCCGATGAAGCAAGCGCTGGCGATCGCCTACGCCCAGAAACGCCGGTCGGTGGCAAAACGGAACGCCTCGTGAGCATCAACCTCGAGCGCAGCATCCACCCCGACTTGCTCGAGGAGACCCTCGCCGAGGCCGAGGCTGTCGCTGAAGCCCCTGCGGCGCCTCGGCGCAGGCGGGGCAATCGATCGGCGCCGTCGCCTGAGGCTTCCCCTCCCGGAGATGCCCAGGCACCCGTTGACGGCACCGAGGGCGACTCGGGCGGGGATGTGTCACCTTCGCCCGAGCCTGCCGAGCTCACCGACCTCCAGCGCCTGGCACAACTGCTCAAGAGCGTGCCGCGTGACGAGATGGAAAAGGACGACACCATCCGCGGTTGGCTGGGCGACGCGGCGAACCAGCGCGCGCGGCGGATGCTCGAGGACCAGAGCCGTCAGCAGCAGGAGCGCGAGCGCCAGCAGGCGTATGACCGCGGCGACCTGTATGCCCTCGGCCAGCTCGACGCGCAGGGCATCCAGAGCCAGCGACAGATGCTCGAGGCGCAGGCACAGGCGCAGGCCGCGGCAAACCCCTACCTGCAGGCAGTCACCGAGTTCCAGAAGACCCTGCCTGAAGACGTCCAGAAGGACGTCCAGGGCAAGACCTACGCGCCCGGCGGCACGCCCGCCGAGGGATTCCAGGCGTACCTTCAGGCCGTCCATGAGTCTGCGATTCGCCACGGGCTCGAGGCCGAGGTGCGCAAGCGCGAGCCAGCGCTGAGAAAAGCTGAGCTCAATTCGACCGTCGGTGGGGAGATGACCCCCGAGCTAGACGGAGGGCCTGCGCAGGCGTACCGCGAGATCACGGACGCCCAGGTCGCTGCCATGACGCTCGAGGAGTACGACCGCTACTTCGACGACAAGGGCCGACCGCG
>Ga0066395_10000252_pt1 | contig 19964 bp, 17 predicted proteins | sample PanSoiPlot1MoBio_FD_61218 | JGI IMG/M metagenome (GOLD analysis project Ga0066395, IMG submission 61218) | Tropical forest soil microbial communities from Panama analyzed to predict greenhouse gas emissions - Panama Soil Plot 1 MoBio | ecosystem: Environmental > Terrestrial > Soil > Tropical... | reverse complement strand
CGCCTCAAGGAGTTCCGCCGCATCGCCACCCGTTACGACAAAACCGATGCCAGCTTCGCCGCCGCCATCTATCTCGTCGGCGCGTTGCTTGCTCTCAGATGAATGTCTACAGGCCCTAGTCTCTTGCGCCTTGAGCCATGGGTCTTCAATCACCGTCAGATCCGCTTTGGCCTTCTCGCTTTCGATGGTTACGAGGTCGCATCCATCGGCCATATATGCGATGACGCGAAGCTGATTCACCGTCGCGCCCGGCGACAGCTCCCGTTCGAAGCCGCACTTGCATTTGGCGCTTAGGATGTGTCCTGGCATTGTGGAATACTACCAACCAAATAGAGGTGTGAAATGTCCAGAATAAAACTTCCACAATGTCGCCGCAACAACTCCCCAAACGACCCATGCGGCTACAGCAGCCAAAAACGCTCCGATCAACGAACCAAATTCGTTATGAAAGAAATAGGCAACAACAGAAAATCCGGCAATCGATATCGAGAGGCTTAGGTTCGGTAGCGGGTCTACCGGGTAACGGCTTCTAATGAGGAAGATAATAAGGGAGACGACAGCGATGGCGATTAAGGTACTTAGCAGGTATTTATACTTCTTAATATAGTATGATCTTCGGTGGTCTGAGTTGATAAGCGACCGAAGCTCATAATCTTTCGCGGCCGAGATAACCTCGTAATGCAATTTACCGCCTGCCTCTTCGCGCATTTGATCATCCGACATGCTGTGGAGTGTCTTGAATGGTAAATAACCTATTGCAATCCTAAAGTTGGCTCTCCCGTAGGTAATTCTCTCTTTCCTAGACGGCTGCCAGCCGTGACGACCCTCTACAACATGCCACGACTGGTAAGCACGACGGGCGTCATGATCATTTTCGTATAAGCAAAAATCGACAAGTCGATTTTGCTCATCGACGACCACAACATAGTTTCGAGGAAACATGGTTTCATTCCGTAGGTGTGCTTTTACCTAAAGTTACTCCCGCGGACCTAGATTGTGAAGTCGAGCGGTCCGGACGGAATAATGTTTCCTTCCCCGCAAGCGGGGAGGGGACAGGGGCTCACCCGCGCAGCGCCTGCAAATCCAGCGGCCCGTCATAGAGCGCCTTCGCCCGCGCCAGCGCAGGAGCGATCCGCGCTTCCGGCCAGCCGCCGTAGCGGGCGTTGAGCGCGAACTTGTCCTCGATATCCTGGCGCGTCAGCGGCTCATGGGCGCCGCCGCGCATATGGGGCTGCCGTTCCTCGATGACGCTGCCGTCCTGCATGACGGCCCGGATATGGCCGGTGAAATTGTCCGGATACGGATTGTCGGGATCGATGATGTATCGGACCTTGGCGGCGACTGCGAGCACCGCGGGGTCCCTCACGGCCGCGTCGGTGAAATCGCCGAGCCCGACATTGCCGCGCACGAACCCAGCCGCAATACAGTAGGGCGTGGAAAACTTTCCGCCATAGCCGTTGGAGGGATGTTGCTTGTCGGCGAGCGGCTCCCACAGGCGATGGACCGTTCCCTCGCCTACCTCGCAAACCAGCTCCTTGATGGCGTCGGGCTCAACGCCGCGCGCCGCGAGCCTGCGGGCGCAATCGATGTAAGGATGCGTCATGGTCCCGCATGGGTAGAGCTTGAAGGCGAGCGTCTCGGTGACCCACCGCTCGCCGAAATCGCCGACGAGTGCGTCGAAATTGCCCTTGGGGGTGTGGGCGAAGGCTTGGAAAAAGCCGTGCGTGCCTTCGAATACGGTGCGCGGGCCGACGAAGCCATGCTTCGCCAGGAGTGCGGCGCGCAGCCCCGATTGTGCGGCCCATCCCACATGCATGCGCTTGGTCCACGCGCCCTCGGCGAGATATTCGATGATGCCAGCGGCCATGCTTCCGGCGATACCGAGCGCGTCAACAATCGCGCGGCGATCAAGCTTCAGGGCGGCCGCTACCGCGGCTGCCGCCGCCATGGCGCCGAACACCGCGGTCGGGTGGAAGCCCGCCTTGTGAACGAGCTTGGGCGTGACGAGCCCGAGCCGGCACATGGTCTCGACCCCGACCGCAATGCCGATCAACGCCGCGGCGCCGTCAGGACGGTGGCGTTCGCAGGCGGCCACCACCGCCGGTACGATGACGGCGCCGGCATGGACCGGACCGCCCTCGAAGGTATCGTCAAAATCCTCCCCGTGGGCAGCCGTCCCATTGACCAGCGCGGCGCCGGCCGCGCTGAGCGTGCGGGCGTGCCCGATTGCCGTACAGGGGCCGTCATCGTCGCAGGCTGCCAGCGTGCTTTGCACGTAGTCCAGGCGGCGGGCCGTCAGGCAGAGCCCGGCCACATCGAGTGCCAGGTCTTCGCATTTCGCCCGCATTGCGGCCGGAAGACGCACCGGATCGACAGCGACGATGCGTTCGGCGAGCCGCTCGGCGACCGCGGCGGTGGGAAGGGACTGGTTCATGTTTAGGGCATTTCTCGATAAGGTTGGTGCTCTCTCCAGTCATCGCCCGGCTTGACCGGGCGATCAAGTAAGCACGAGCCGGCGGATACTGGATTGCCCGGTCAAGCCGGGCAATGACACCGACAGGCCAGCCTGATTGAGAAACACTCTCGCCGTTTCAGGTGTTGCGCAGGCGCACACCGCCAAAGCCCGGAATGCGGTTGATGAGGATAACGACCGCAAACGTGAACACCAGCATAATGATGCCCAGCACCGCAATGGCGCCAAGATCGCCGCTCTCGTTGAGGTCGAAGATCAGGACGGAGATCACCTTGGTCTCCGACGTGAACAGCATGATGGCGGCCGACAGCTCGCGAATGACGCCGATGAAGATGAAGCACCAGGTCGCGATCACGCTGGTGCGCAACAGCGGCGCCGTGATGCGGCCGAGCGTGCCGAGGCGTGTTGCACCGAGAATGCGGCTTGCCTCTTCGAGATCCGGATTGACCACGCGGAATGCGGACTGCAGCTGCTGGTAGGCTGCCGGCAAGGCGATGGTGATGAAAGCGATCAGCAGGATCCACAGGGTACCGTACAGCACAAAAGGCGGACGCGTATAGGTGAGGAACAGCCCCACGCCGAGCACGATGCCGGGCACCGCCACCGGCGCGGTGGCGAGAAAGCCCAATGCCTTGTGCCAAGCCACCACCCTGCGGGAGGTTATGTAAGCGATCACCACGGCCATGACGGTGCCGATGGTGGCGGCGCTGGTGCACAGAATGAGGGTGTTGCGGAACGCGAGTCCGGTTGCGGACAGTTCGAAGAACACGAAGTCGATATTGTGGAGCGTCACATTGTCGAACCACACGAACTCGGACGCCACCTGCGAAAACGCCGCATTGAGCAGCGCCCCATAAGGCAGGAACACCGGATTGAGCAGCACCAGGAAGGCGGCACCGAGCGCGACCCATTTCCACCGGCCGAGCGGGACCCGTCGCGGATCGCCCTGCCGGCCGCCTACGACCGCATAGCTGCGTCGGCCCAGGACAAAGGCCTCGGCCCGCAGCAGTGCGACGGTCAGCACCAGCAGCGGCAGCGAGGCTGCGGCCGCAAGCTCCGGTTTCGGCGGATATTGGAACAGGCTCCAGATCTTGGTCGTCATGGTGTGGAAGCCGGCCGGCAGAGCGAGAATCGCGGGCGAGCCGAACAGCGTCATGGCCTGAAGAAACGCGATGAGCGCGCCCGCCAGCACTGCCGGCAGCGCAAGCGGAACGGTCACACGGCGCGCCGTCGTCCAGGCGCCGCCACCGAGAATCGAGGATGCATCCTCAAGGTCGCCCGGAATGCGGTCGAGCGCGTTGGCGACCAGTACGAAGACATACGGAAACGTGTAACACGAGATGACGAAGATGAGGCCCGGCAGCGAGTAGATGTTGAACAAATACTCGTCCGACTCGGCACCGGTGACGGCGCGGAAGATTTTGTTGAGAAGACCGCTGTTCGGCGCGGCAAGCAGTTCCCACGCCACGGCGCCGAGAAACGGCGGGGTCACGAATGATGCGGTCACCAGCGCCCGTATGGTCCGGCGCAGCGGCATATCGGTGCGTGCCACCAGCCACCCCATGGGCGCCGCAACCAGGCAGCAAATCGTGGCCGAGCTGATGGCCAGAATTAAGGTCGTGACCAATGGGTCGAGAAACGTCGGATCGGTGACGAGCTGTGCGAAATTCGCCAAGGTGAAGCCGCCGGCGCGGTCGTGCAGGCTGTAGTAGACGAGCCAGGACAGCGGCAGCAGGATCAGCAGGCACAGCGCCACCGAAAATCCAAGCAGGATCGGCAGCGACAGGTCGAAGCGGAACGTCGAACGCCCGGGCGCTGCAGGGACCGCGAGGGTCAAGGTCAAACCCGGAAAATCTTGGTGTAGTGCGCCTTGATCTCCTCGCTGAGCTTCTCGACCGCGGCCGCATCCTCCTTCATCAGCTTGATGTCGCTGAGCGGGCGGCGTCCCGGCTTGTCCTTGATCTGCGCGTGAAACGAACGCATGCCGCCCCTGTTGACCACGAGATCCTGGCATTCGGGGCTAAAGCAGAAGCATTGGAACAGGCGCGCCGCATTGGGATTGGGCGCGGCGTTGAACACGGCGTTCGGCGAGACGATCAGGGGGGTTCCCTCGGTCGGATACACGACTTCTACCGGACCACCGGCTTCCTTGATCTGAAACAGCACATATTCATTGCCGTCCGCCATGATGGCCCGTTCGCCAAGCCCAAGCTTCTTGGGCGGATCGGCGGCGGACTGCACCTGCATGACGCGCTGCTTGGCGAGCTTTTCGAAAAAGCCCCATCCGATATCGCGTGACATCTGATAGGTGGCCGTCAGGATGGTGCCGCTGTAACCCGGGTGCGCTTTGACGATCTTGCCGGCCCATTTCGGATCGAGCAGATCGGCGAAGCTCTTCGGCGCATTCTCAGGCTTGACCAGCCGCGTGTTGTATCCGATCACGCTGAGGCTGGCGCGGAACGCCGCGAACAGGCCGTCGGGGTCTTTCTGTTCGGCCGGATAATGTTTCGCGACGTCTTCCGGCACGAAGGGCACCAGCAGGCCGTCGCGTTTCCACACGATGAAATGCGCTGCGTCGGAGGAATTGACCACATCCACGGCGTGAATGTTGCTCGCATACTCCTGCCCGATCCGCTGGAATACGCGCTCGGCGCCGGTGCGCTCCACCCGAACCGCTATGCCGGGATATTTTGCCTCGAATGCCTTGGCGATCGGCTCGGCGACGGGCAGATCAATCGAGGTGTAATAGACCACCTTGCCTTCGTTGCGGGCAGCTTCGATCAGGGCTGGCGTGACTGCGGTTGGCTCGGGCGCAGCGGCCCGGATCGGAGAGGCGAAGGCGCTGACGGCGGCGATCCCGGAAGCTTTGAGGATCGTGCGCCTTGAGAACTTTCCGTCGGGCATCGCAATTTCCTTCCCTTGTTGTTGTGCTGCATCGCAGGGAGGTTCTTTAAGATTCAAGCACCCGGCATCGTTCCGGCGGCAACCGCAGCCACACGTTGCTTCCCCGCATGATGTTTTGTTCCGGTGACGTGACGACCCGAAGTTGGGTCCCGTCGCCGATCTCAACCATGTAATCGCGAGTGTGCCCGAGAAATACGTTGCGGACCACGACCGCCGGCAGGACATTATGCCGCTCGCCGCTCGGCTCTGCCTGTGCGATGTGAATTTCATGCTGACGGATCGAAATGGCCGCGGCATTGCCGGCCGCGAGTCCAGCGCCGGTGCACGATATCGGCACACCAGCGACCGTGATGTGAGTAGCGTCGAGCGCCTTGCCTTTCACGATATTGCTGGAGCCGATGAAGCGGGCGACGAATTCCGAGCGCGGTCGCGCGTAAATATCCTCGGGCGGACCTAACTGCTCGATCCTGCCGGCATTCATGACGGCGATGAGATCGGCTGTCGTCATCGCCTCCGACTGGTCATGGGTCACATAGACGGTGGTGTAGCGATATTCGTCATGAAGCCGCCGCACCTCAAAGCGCATCTCTTCGCGCAGATTGGCATCGAGATTGGACAACGGCTCATCGAGCAGCAGCGTTTCCGGATCGACGATGAGCGCGCGCGCCAGCGCAACGCGCTGCTGCTGGCCGCCCGACAACTCGCCTGGGTACCGTGCCGCCAGATCGGAAAGCTTGGTAGTGGCGAGAATAGTCGAAACTTTCCTGGCGATCTCGTTGCGCGGCAGCCTGCGCAACGTGAGTCCGTACGCCACATTGTCGGTAACCGTCATGTGCGGCCACAGCGCGTAGCTCTGAAAGATCATCGACATTTTGCGCGCTTCAGGCGGCAGCGTCCGCCCGGGTGACGACACCACGCGATCGCCCACGACGATTTCTCCGGCCGTCGGCTCCACGAAACCGGCAATCAGGCGCAACGTCGTGGTCTTGCCGCAGCCGGAGGGCCCCAGAAGGCAGACCAGCAGGCCGTGATCGATATGCAGTGATACGTTATCTACCGCCGCGGCAGTGTCATATCGCTTGGTCAGATTTCGCAGCTCAACCGACGCCACCCATCGTCTCCGTTGCCCACCGTGGGGCTCATCCCCCTCCCGGCCATCGCGCTCATCTCCCTCCCCCGCTTGCGGGGGAGGGTCGGGGAGTGGGCTTGCTGCGAATTCAGTGCCGTGGAATCGGCCCCTCCCTAACCCTCCCCCGCAAGCGGGGGAGGGAACAAGTCCGTGCTATCTACCAGCGAATACCGGCTTGCGCTTTTCCATGAATGCGCGACGGCCTTCGGTGTAGTCGCCGCTTTCGAAGCATTGCTTGACCATGGCTGCGCACTTGGCGAGGTCGCGCTTCGACTCGTCCTTGACGGCTTCGCCGATGATGAATTTGGTGGTGGCGATCGTCATGGGCGCATTTTCGCCGATCGTTTCGGCGTATTTCTTCACATAGGCATCAAGTTCGGCCGCCTTCACGACACGGTTGACGAGCCCCATCGTGCGCGCCTCCTCGGCGTCGAACTGCCGTGCGGTGTAGAAGATTTCCTTAGCGAATGATGGGCCCACCACGTCGACAAGCTTTTTTAATCCGTGATACGCATAGCCGAGGCCGAGCTTCGCGGCCGGAACCGCAAACCGCGAATCATCCGAACAGATGCGCAGATCGCAACACAGCGCGAGTCCGACGCCGCCGCCGATACAATAGCCGCGGATCATCGCAATTGTCGGCTTCGGATATTCGTAGATCGCCATGTTGGCGCGCTCGACCGTCTGGTTGTAACGTGCAATCGCTTCCTCGCTGGCGCGCTCGTCTTCGAATTTCGAGACATCGGCCCCCGACACGAATGCCTTATCGCCCGCACCGGCCAGCACGACTACGCGGATGTCGCTGTCGCTACTGAAATCGGCGAGAATTTTTGCGGTTGCCTCCCACATTTCGAGCGACACGGCATTGCGACGTTCGGGATTGTTGAAGATCACATAGCCGACGTGCCCCTCCTTGCGGGACAGCATCTTGTCCGTTTGCACCAATGTGTTCATGGGCTCGTCCTTGGGTCTCGGGTACGGAAAGGTCGTCATCAGAACGGATTCGATCGCTGTGATTCGCATCTCGTGTCGTTGCCGGCCTTGTCCCGACGACCCCGAATTTTGAGCATAGAGCAAAAGTCCCGGGGTGGCCGGGACAGGCCCGGCCGCGACGTCCGAACGGGCAGGATTCGTCGACATGGCTGAATCCGCCTCAGATGGCATTCGCCCGGCGCAGCGCCGCGATCTCTTTGGCGCTGAATCCGAACTCCTTGAGCACCGCATCGGTGTGCTGGCCGAGGGCCGGTGGCGGCGCTACCAGTCTGCTCGGCGTGCGCGACAGGGACACCGGCTGGCCGACCAGCGTCAAAGGCCTCTTGTCCTTGGTCTTCACCGGCTGCGCCATGCCGACATTCCGGACCTGTGCGTCGGCGAACATCTGGTCGATCGAATAGATCGGACCGCACGGCACGCCCGCTTTGTTGAAGCGCTCGACCCAATCGGCACTGGGACGCTTCGCAGTCAACTGGTTGATTTCCGCATTGAGGGCGTCACGATTCTTCAATCGATTGGCTCCGTTGGCGTATTCGGGGCGGCTTAGCAGTTCCGGCGCTTCGAGGGCGTGGCAAAAGCGCTCCCAGATCTTCTGGCCGGCGGTCGCGATGTTGATATGGCCGTCGGAGGTCTTGAAGACGCCGGTCGGAATGCTGGTCGGGTGATTGTTGCCGGCCTGTTTCGCGACCTCGCCTTTCACGAGCCAGCGCGCGGCCTGGAAATCGAGCATGAAAATCTGGGCCTGCAGCAGGGAGGTTTCGATCTGCTGGCCTTTGTGGGACGTCTCCCGCTCTAGCAAGGCAATGAGGATGCCCATGGCGCAGAATATTCCGGCCGACAGGTCGGCAACCGGTATGCCGACCCGCACCGGCCCCTGCCCGGGTTCGCCGGTGATGGACATCAGGCCGCCCATGCCCTGGGCGATCTGGTCGAAGCCGGGGCGGTCCGCGTAAGGGCCATCCTGGCCGAAGCCCGAAATGCTCGCATAGACGAGGCGCGGATTGATCTTGCGCAGCGCCTTGTAATCAATGCCAAGCCGCGCCTTTACGTCGGGCCGGAAATTCTCCACCACCACGTCGGCCTTCTTGACCATCTTCTTGAACGCCGCGAGGCCCTCAGCCGACTTGAGATTGAGGGTCATGCTGCGCTTGTTGCGATGCAGATTCATGAAATCGGGGCCCTCGCGCGGGCCGCCTAGCGGCTCGCCGCTCTCCAGGTGGGCCGGAGTCTCGATCTTGATCACGTTGGCGCCCCAATCGGCCAGTTGACGCACACAGGTAGGGCCCGCCCGGACCCGGGTCAGATCCAGCACGGTGAAACGCGAAAGGGCCTTCGAGGCCCGCGGAAACGGCATTCGGCACTCTCCAACTCTACCTTATCGAAATGCGCTTAGACGACATTCCCCGATCTCGGCCATATTGTCTACGCCTTGACGCGTCGGGCGCCGCCTGCTCGATCGTGGCTCACTTGGTTTCAAAAGCCCACGAGCTTCTCGTCATGGACAGCCCTGATACTCCGCCGCGCGTCTCGGCCGACCGTCTGCGGACCTTTGTTTCGCAGGTGTTCGAAAAAGTCGGCTTGACGACGGACGAAGCACGCATTCTCGGCGAGCTTATCGTGGCGGCCGATTTGCGCGGCACCGATACCCATGGGGTATTCCGCCTGCCGCTTTACGTGCGCCGCATCAAGGCCGGCGGCATCAATCTGCGGCCGAACATTCGCATCGTCGAGGAACGCGCTTCGACGGCCCTGGTCGACGGCGACAACGCCATGGGACATCTGATCATGCGCTTTGCCGCCCACACCGCAATCGCCAAGGCCAAAGAAACGGGCGTTGGATGGGTTGGAGCGCGCATGAGCAACCATGCCGGGCCGGCGGCGGTATACGCCATGATGCCGCTCGCCCATGACATGATCGGGCTCTATTTCGCGGTCGGCAGCAACAACCACTTGCCGCCGACCGGAAGCGCCGAAGCCCTCCTTGGCACAAATCCGATCGCGGTTGGCCGCAAATGCTGATCGACTCATCGGATCAATTCACAATCGAAAATCACCCCGATCCCTTGACCGCAGCCTGCTTGTCGCGACGGCGCTGGACAGATGAGGGGATTCGCATCGCTTCGCGATATTTGGCGACGGTACGGCGCGCAATATTGATCCCGGAATTGCGCAATTGTTCCACAATGGCGTCGTCCGAAAGAATATCCTGGGCAGACTCGGTGTCGATGAGCTGCTTGATGCGATGCCGTACGGCCTCCGCCGAATGGGCCTCGCCACCGTCCGCGGAGGCAATCGCCGACGTGAAGAAGAATTTCATTTCGAAAGTGCCGCGGGCGGTCGCGATGTATTTATTCGAGGTAACGCGCGATACCGTCGATTCGTGCATTTCGATCGCATCCGCGATGGTCTTGAGATTGAGTGGCCGCAGACATTGCACACCATGTGTAAAGAAAGCGTCCTGCTGGCGCACGATTTCGCTCGCCACCTTGAGGATTGTCTTGGCGCGTTGATCGAGGGCGCGTACCAGCCACGTGGCAGTCTGCAGGCATTCGGCGAGGTAAGATTTATCGGTGTCCTTCTTAGCGGTCTTCGACACCTTCGTATAGTAGTTCTGATTGACCAGCACCTTCGGCAGAGTGTCGTGGTTGAGTTCGACCAGCCAGGCGCCATCGGCGCCTCGCCGCACGAATACGTCGGGCACGATTGGCTGAACCAGCGCAGAGCTGAGGGCAAACCCCGGCTTCGGATTGAGGCGCTTGATCTCGCTGATCATGTCCACGAGGTCGTCATCATCGACGCCGCAGATCTTGCGCAAGGCCGGAAAGTCGCGTTTTGCAACCAGTTCGAGGTGGCCAAGCAGCGCCTCCATCGCAGGATCCAGTCGGTCCAACTCGCGCAGCTGGATAGCCAGGCATTCGATCAGATTACGCGCGCACACCCCCGGCGGATCGAAGGTCTGCAGTTGGGCCAGCACCCCCTCGATCTGTTCCGGCGAAGCGCCAAGCTTTTCGGCGGCCTCGGCCAGGTCGCCTTGAATATAGCCGGCGTCATCGACGAGGTCGACAAGGTAGCGCGCGATCATCCGCTCAACCGGATCCGTAAAGGTTATGGAAACCTGCTCGGCAAGGTGACCGGAAAGCGTGGTCTCCGCGCTCACAAAGGCTTCCAGGTTGAATTCACCATCCGCGCGGCCACCCGCGCCGACGGCACTCCATTCCGAGTAGGTGCCCGGGTGGGATTGCGGCATCTGCGGCGGCCCGGCCGTGCCGTCATCGGGAAATACGTTGTTGAGGTCGGTATCGAGCCGCGCCTCGATCGACTGACGACTCTCCAGCCGGTCGTCCATCCAATCTGCGTTGGCGTGTCCCACTTCCGAGGGTGAGGACACCTCGGCGCCCGATTCGCCGTCATTTTGAATCGGGTCCTCCTCCACCGGCCGTTCCAGTAACGGATTGCGCTCCAGTTCCCCCTCCACGTAAGCGGCGAGGTCGAGATGGGATAGCTGCAGCAGCTTGATGGCCTGCATCAGCTGCGGCGTCATCACTAGAGCCTGGGTCTGGCGGAGCAGAAGTTTTTGAATGAGCGCCATTGGGCATGCGTGAAATTGGTCCGGTTCTTGCTTAGCCGGATTTAGCGCGCCTGTATACCCAACTATCGCCGAGCATTTGAGAACGTGTTGCCCGCTACATGCGGAATTCCTCGCCCAGATAAAGGCGGCGCACGTCCGGATTATTGACGATATCCTCTGGCTCGCCCTCCATCAGGACCTCGCCTGAATAGATGATGTAGGCGCGGTCAGTCAGGCCCAATGTCTCGCGTACGTTGTGATCGGTAATCAGCACACCAATACCGCGCTCGGTCAGATGGCGGACGAGGGCTTGTATGTCTCCGACGGCGATCGGATCGATGCCGGCGAACGGCTCGTCGAGCAGCATATAGTTTGGTCGCGTCGCCAGAGCGCGGGCAATCTCGACACGTCGGCGCTCGCCACCCGACAGCGCGATGGTCGGGGTCTTGCGCAGGCGGGCGATGTTGAACTCCTCGAGCAGGCTGTCGAGTTCAGCTTCGCGTCGCCGCTTGCTTGGCTCGATCATTTCCAGCACGGCGCGGATGTTCTCTTCCACATTCAGGCCGCGAAAGATCGAGGCCTCCTGCGGCAGGTAGCCGATGCCGAGCCGGGCACGCTGATACATGGGCAGAGTGGTGACGTCGTAGCCGTCGAGGTAAATGCGACCCTTCTCGGCCTTTATGAGGCCGGTGATCATGTAGAACACGGTGGTCTTGCCGGCGCCGTTGGGGCCGAGCAGGCCGACGGCCTCGCCGCGCCGGACGTAGAGATTGACGCCGCGCACGACCCTGCGGCCGGCAAAGCTCTTTTCGACGCCGTGGACCGCAAGGTAATGGCGTGGCTGCTGGTAATATTCGCCGCCGCTGGGCGCGCGCGCGGTCTGAGCGGAGGGGGAGCGGGCCGATGCAAGCGATGCGTTTGCTCTCGGCCTTGGAGCTGCCTTACGCGTATATGCGGCCGCTTCGGGCCGTCGCACGTCAAGGCGTCTGATGAGACCGAACAGATCGACCACAAGCGCCTCAATAACAGCGGTGCCGGGAACTTTCCGAGGTGATAGCCGCTCTACCCGCGGCTTTCAATTGCACAGATGCCGAGCATCAATAAAGGCCCGACGGTTGCAAAGACCGTGGCCGCGGCCCTTCGCGGGCTGGAGCTGCGGCTGCTGGAGTCGGAGCGGCTTCCTGCCCACGTCCTTCCGGCTTCATGGACCCCGGCTGGAACAGCCCCTGCACCCGACATTTTTCCTGTGCCTTGCCGCAGGCGATGCGCGACACCCCGGTCGTCATATCGACCGTCAGGGTATCACCCTTCACCACATTCGGCCCCTGGGAAATCATCACATTCCCCTGCAGGGTCACGGTGTTGGCCCGCATGTCAAATATGCCTTTTTCGCCCGTGGCGGTCTGGTCCTTTTGCACGACAATCACTTCGCCTATTGCCTCGACGCGCTTGATCTGCTGGTTCTGCTGAGGTCCGGCCTGGGGGGCGCCCGACGGCCCAGCGGGTTTTGACGCCGTATCATCATCGTAGAAAACCACCAGTGTCTTGCTGCGCATGGAGGTATCGCCTTGGACCAGATGAACGTCACCCGCAAATGTTGCCATCTTGTCCTTGTCGCGGACCTCAAGCGTGGCCGAGTTGATCTTGATCGGTTTGTTGCGATTTTGTGAGAATCCCTGCAGCGCGTTGGGGGGACCGCTTGGTTGCTGTGCATGCAGCGCCGCAACGCTCAGCGTTGTCGCGGCAACCATGGCCGCGAATATTATCCTGCCCGGCATAGAAATGATCGTCATGGCGCTAACGAACCCCGCGGAATCGAAACCTGAGCTGGAGCCCCCTAAGGTACAGATTTTTGCTGAGCTGATTGCAATTGGTCCGGAATGAGCCTCATCTCGACACCCCCGCCAAAGAGGATCGAAGCCCCATTCTCTATCACTTCCAGCCGATTGGCGCTGAGCCAGCCGTTGGGAAGTCTTACCTCCACCGGGCTTTCGGAAACGATATTGCCATTGCTCACATTAACGGTTGCTTCCGTTAGATGTCCTTCGTAGCCAGAGCTCGAATTCAGGGTGATATTGTCGTTTAGCTTCAATAGCTCACCCTTGGTGTCGTAGACCCCATTGATGGATTTGATCACCACGCGCTGCCCGTCCTTGAGTTCCACGTGCCCGGTGATGTCCTTCAGTTCGAGAACGTCGGGCTTGGTGAGGTCTTGGGCCGCCGCACGCGCGGTGAGTTCGTAGGGCCGCGAGTCGGTGGTGAAACCGGTAAGCCGGGGCAACTCCATGATGATCTTCGTGCCTGACAGCGAAAGCTTACCGGGATCAATCGGGAAAGCTGAAATGAGGCGGAACGGATTGAAGAATGTGGCGGTGATGATGATGGCGACGACAGCTAGGATGCCGGCCGGGATGGAGCTGCGCAGGAAGCGGACAAAGCGGCTGTGCCGCGCCGCGGCCCGAAAGACACGGTCGCCATCGCTCCGCCCGATCTGCCGCGACGAGCGCGAGGCCGATAGAGGAATGATCGGAGTGTAGTTCAGACAACCCCCCTGGAGATCGTTAGACGAACACCTGCGCCGCGATCATATAACGTCATCTGCCCCAAACACCAAAGGAGAACCCATCACGTACAGAAAAGCACACACCGCCGAGCCGCTCCACGGCTCCGGCGCCGCTGACCGAACGCCCACACACCTCGCCCCCAGGCGAGTCGCAACCCTGACGCCGGAATATGGCTGCCGCAGGGCAAATTCAGGCATGGGAGAAGATGTCCTCCGTTGCCCAACCGGCCAGATCAAGGCGAACACGATCGGGCAGGAACCGAAAACAGGCCGCCGCCAGCTCCTCTCGGCCTTCCCGCGCAAGCAGCGCATCAAGCTTGTCCTTGAGGGCGTGCAAGTGCAGCACGTCTGAAGCCGCATAGGCGATCTGCGCATCCGTAAGGTTTCCCGCGCCCCAATCGGTCAGCTGCTGCTGCTTGGAGACTTCGATGCCAAGCAGGTCGCGCGTCAGATCCTTGAGCCCGTGCTTGTCGGTGTAGGTGCGCACCAGTCGCGAGGCGATCTTGGTGCAATAAACGGGGCCTGCCATGACGCCGAAACTCTGCTGCAAAATCCCCAGGTCAAATCTGGCAAAGTGAAATATTTTCAAGATGTTACTGTCAGTCAGTAAGGCCCGCAGATTAGCGGCCTCGCTGCCGCCGCGTGGAATTTGGATCACATCTGCTGTGCCGTCACCGGGCGAAAGCTGGACCACACAGAGTCGGTCGCGCCGGTGGTCGAGCCCCATTGTTTCGGTGTCGATCGCGACGGATTGCCGGTATCGGGATAAGTCAGGCAAGTCGCCGCGGTGCATGCGGATGCTCATGGTTGTCTCTTCAAGCTCCTCGCTTCGTATTCACAGGTCAGAGCAAATATTGCAAGCATTTGAAAAGAAGCCGTTTTTATCCATGCCCCAGCGATAGCCCGAGCCAACATAATCTCGCCCCACCGCGATTGTCGGTTGCAAAGACCTGTGCGACAAATGGCTGCCAATGGATGGATAAATCATGCGACGATGCTTTGTCATCTTCAGCTTCGTCATCTTCAGCTTCGTGGTGATGCTATGTCCGGACCTTGCCGCCGCATCAACGCGGTCACCGGACGTTCCGTTGTGGAAGAGACTGCTCTCAGTGCTAACGCCGGCACCGGCGGCAAAATCATCGCACCACGATAAAGCACGACGGTCCGCAGCCGTTGCAGCGCCGAATTCTCAGGTGCCGCTCCCCGTGCCGGCGCCTGCGGCGCGACAAGTGCACCACGACGAAGCGCCACCGTCCACATCCGGCACACCACTGAATTCTCCGGAACCGCCGCCCGCGCTGGCGGCATGGCCAGTGCACGATGATCAAGCGCCGCCGTCGGCGTCCGAAATGGAGCAGAATTCTCCGGTACCACTCCCCGCGCCGGCGCCTGCGGCGAGACAACTGCACTACAATGAAGCGCGACCGCCCACATCCGATAGAGCGCTGAATTCTTTGGGACCGCCGTCCGCGTCGGCACTGGCGCCATGGCCAGTGCAGAGTGATCAAGCACGACCGCCCGCATCCGATACCGAGCCGAATTCTCCGGAACCCCCATTAGGGCCGCCAATTCACAGCCTTCAAAAATCAACTGCAGCCAACTCCGATTGTAACACCGGCCGGCGGATCGTTTCGGCCTATTATTGGGCGGGCCAGCGCACCGCCAGCGGCGAACCGTTCAATCCCAATGGCCTTACCGCCGCTCACCGCACCCTCCCGTTCGGCACGCGATTGAACGTGACGAATCCGAAGACCGGGCAATCCGTGATGGTCGTTGTGAACGACCGCGGCCCATTCGTGTCGGGCGTAAGCCTAGACCTCAGTCTCGGTGCCGCCCGGGCGATCGGAATGAAGGGCGTCGGGGCGGTATGCATTTGGTGAGCGGCGTCTCCCCGCCCTAACACTACATCACGGTTTCGCCTGGCGTAGTGGGGTTGCCGGATCGATTTCTCGATGCCGAGGGCGCGCAGCACCGCGGCGGCGCGATTGGGCTGGCTGATCGCCTAGTGGTGGCGTTGCAAAGCTTGACGGTCGGTCGAGTTGGGCCTAGTTTAATAGTAGCCTGTTACCAGTAGAGGTGCATGATGCCCATGCCGACGTTGAAGGCTATTGCTAGCTTGCTTCCGCCCGGTGCGACGATCCAGAGTGATCATCAAGGGATCGACGCTCTGCTTAGCGATATCCGCGGACAGATTTCGGACGAAGGGGTTGGTTCGTCCACACGCGGTGTAACTAAGGTCGCATTCGAGAGAGTCGATTTTATTAAGACGGCGCCGCGCCGACCTGACTGGATCACGTAAGGGGCGTTGCGTTGGGCGAGGTGGAGACTTCGCAGACGAGCATTTACCAAAACCTTAGAGCGTGGGAATTTTGTTGCTGCTTGCGTGGCCCTGCTCGGGAGCGCGGTATGTGGGTTATTAAAGCAGAGCGCGCGGTTTTTCAAAGTTCCGCGACGACGCAGTTTACAATAAGCGGAAGCTGATGCTCTGACGAACGGCAAGATTTGTTAGATGCAAAGGGCGTCGATGACAGCCTAAGTCGTCTTCTTGTCGGTAGGTAGACGGTCTAGGCTTGGTTGTTCTTGCCGGGCTGTTCCATGGCACGCATTTTCATAAGCCATTCGAGCGCTAATAATTACTGGGCCATCCAACTGCGCGACTGGTTGGTCGAGAACGGCTGGGACGATATCTTCCTCGAGCTCGATCCCGAGCGGGGCATTGCTGCCGGCGAGCGCTGGAAGGAGGCGCTGCAGAAGGCGGCACAGCGCTGTGAGGCCGTTCTTGCGCTCATAAGCCCCGAGTGGCTTGCATCCGGTTGGTGCAGACCAGAGCTGAACACTGCCCAGCTCATGGGTAAGAAGATCATCGTTCTGCTGATCGGCAGCAAGCCGTCAGAGATTCCGGGCGATCTGAAGGATGCCCAATATGTCGATCTGATCAATGATCCCGACGGTTACGCGCGCCTCAAAGTAGGCTTAAAGCGTGCCGGCCTCGATCCTTCGAGTTTCCCTTTCGCAGAAGGGCGACGGCCTTATCCGGGCTTTCCTCCATTCGAAGAAGAGGATGCAGCGATCTTCTTCGGCAGGGACGCGCAGATCGTGCGCGGGCTTGACAAATTGCGCAGGCTTGCCCGCACCGGGGTGGAGCGCATGCTCATCATCCTGGGCGCTTCTGGGTGCGGCAAGTCCTCGTTCCTAAGGGCTGGCCTTTGGCCGCGTTTGAAGCGTGACGACAGCGCTTGGTTGCCGCTGCCGACGATCCGGCCGGAACGAGCAGTGATCTCCGGCACCTTTGGCCTCGTCGAGGCCCTCTACCGCACCATGAATGAGGCGCCTTTCGCCGTAAACCTCCAGAAGCGGGACCTTCCACGCAGCCGTGCCGACGTCGAGGAGTTTATCACGACCAGCGACGACGGTCTCGTCAAGATCCTTGCTGCGCTCAGGGAGGCGGCACACATGCCGGGGCTCTCAGGCGAGGGGCCGCCGCCACTCATTATCGTCCTCCCGATCGATCAAGGCGAGGAGTTGTTCAACGAGGAGGGCAGCGCCGAGGCCAAGCGCTTTATCGACGTCCTGAGCAAGACGCTTGCAGCCGATGCCCGCGTTTTTGCTCTCCTTACCATGCGCACGGACTCCTTTCCGCAGGTCCAGAACAATAGCGTGCTGGCAGCCCTGCCTAAGGACACCTTCACGCTCGACAAGATGTTGGAAGGCTCTTATCGAGAGATCATCGAGGGGCCAGCGGCGCTTGTGAAGCCGACGCCGCTCAAGATCGATCCGCAGCTCACTGAGGCCCTGTTACAGGATGCGGCGGGGCAGGATGCATTAGCGCTGTTCGCGTTCACGCTGCGCTACCTCTACGACAAGTACCGAGCCAACAATGAGCTAAACCTTGAAGGCTATGAGAAGCTTGGCCGTCTCAAAGGCGTCATCGAGACCACCGTCAAGCAGGCGCTTGCAGAAGGGGTTGCCAAGGGCGAGCTGCCTAAGGATGAGAAGGCCCAGCTTGCGCTAATCCGCACGGCCTTCATCCCACACCTGGCTCGGGTTAACCCGGCGGGCGAGTTTGTGCGCCGCATTGCGACCCGGGACGAGATCCCGCCTGAGGCGCGGCCTGTGATCGACCGCCTCGTTGAAGCCCGCCTGCTCATCAACGACCGTCGCACGGTTGGCGCTGAGGACGTAGATGTCATCGAGGTGGCACACGAGGCGCTGCTGCGCAAATGGAAGGACCTGAATGACGCCCTTATCGAAGAGCGAGAGTTCATTGTTGCCAAAGGTCAGCTCGAGCAGGACGTTGCCGAATACAGGAAGACTCCCGAGAGGCGCAAGAAGGGCGCACTGCTTGGAGGCAACAAGCTCACGCGCGCACTCGACTGGCTCATCAACCGCCCCCAGGACCTCACACGCGAGGAGCGCCAGTTCGTTCAAGCCAGCGCAGATGTCGAGCGGGCTGTCGCGCGCAACTGGCAGCGGTTGCAGGCGGCAGTCGGAGTTTTCATGCTTGGCACAATCCTGAGCCTCTTGGGCATCATCTTCAAGGATGAGATCAGCGGCCTCTGGTTCGAGCAAACCGAACTGCGCCGCTACATCGCAACGAATTTCAAGGGGCATGTACTCAGGCCGGAAGCCGAACGCGGCGTGAAGCCCGGCGAATTTTTCCGGGAATGCGCCAAAGACTGTCCCGGGATGGTTGTTATTCCGTCGGGCGAGTTCTGGATGGGCTCGCCCGACGGCGAGGGCGATCAAAACGACAGCGAATATCCGCGCCACAAGGTCAAGATCGAGAAGTCCTTCGCGGTCGGCAGGTTCGAGGTCACATGGGACGACTGGTTGGCCTGTGTTGCGATGAGGGGTTGCGACGGCCGGCCAACCGGCGACAGCAGTTACGGAAGGGGACGCAAGCCGTTGATCAATGTTTCATGGGATCAGGCGAAGGCTTATGTGGTTTGGCTCTCGCGGATGACTGATAAGCCGTACCGGCTGCTCACCGAGGCCGAGTGGGAATACTCGGCGCGCGGCGTCACCAGCCCCGATGCCCCCCATCCGCGTTATCCCTGGGGTGATGAGGCGAACCACGATTATGCCAACTACGGCACAGACCGGTGCTGCGATGGCAAGATCGAGAGACTGGACGAGTGGTATAACACGGCTCCCGTGGGGCAGTTCCTGCCGAATGCCTTCGGCCTCTATGACATGCATGGCAATGTCGCGGAGTGGGTCGAGGATAATTGGCACGACAGCTATCGCGGGGACCCTCCCGTCGACGGCAGCGCCTGGACCGAAGGTGAAAAAAGTTCCCGTGTCGCCCGCGGCGGTTCCTGGTACGACCCTCCACAGGACCTCCGCTCAGCCAGCCGTGACGGGAGGCCCACCGACTACCGGAGCAACCGCTTGGGTTTCCGGGTTGGCAGAGCGCTTTCCGCCATGTTGGGAGAACGCCTTCCGCCATAGAGCGCACCCATATGCGTCCTTGGGTCCCGTAATGGTGAAAATCGAATGGACGCCGCTGTCCGGGGTCCTGCCATCGGGATTAAGCTTGAACTTCGCCTCGCGTACCGGGCCATCCATAGTCACGAAGCGTGGAAGTTGGTTCGTCTTTTCAAGATTCTTTTCGAAGGAATCGAACTGCGGATTGAGGTGCGGCCGGTTCTCAAGCGTCCCCATCGGTGACCCCTCCCCGAATCCTTCGAATCCAACCATTTACGCGATTCAAGAAGTTTCGAAACGGACACTAAGACCTTTCGCATCCGCGCCTGTGGGTCGGACGATACGATCTCTGTCGCGGTGATTAACGACGGCGAACCGATCGTGGGCAACAATCGCGACAAGATCTTCGTGCCCTTTTCACGATCCGGTGAGAAAGTGGTGGGATGGGCATGGGGCTCGAGATCATGCGATCGATGCTGCGCGCCGATCACGGCTCGATCCATCTGTCAGACGCCGACGACGGCGTTGTCTTCCTGCTAACGTTCCGAGCCGCGTAGATATGTGCAACGCGAACCGGGCTTGAGCACATCGAGTCCGGTGCGTGGCGTGATGCAGTGGCTCCAGCGCTGATTTCGCGGGGGGCCTCAGAGCTGCTTCGGAATGCCCGGGACAGTCTGCCGTTCGATGGAAGCGACTTCAGGCGCGATGTAGTTGTTCCAGATAGGATGCCGCATCGACCGATCGGCATCGTTCTGAGTTGGCCTACGAGTCCCCACTCCCCCTCCGGAAAATCTCTCAAAGCAGCGTCGTACTCACAAAAAGACTCGCTGGGAGAATCAGATGCTGCGCCAAATGGACACCGAACCTCTTAGACGTTGATAGCAATAAAATCCTGGTGCCCAGAAGA
>Ga0066395_10000244_pt1 | contig 20265 bp, 15 predicted proteins | sample PanSoiPlot1MoBio_FD_61218 | JGI IMG/M metagenome (GOLD analysis project Ga0066395, IMG submission 61218) | Tropical forest soil microbial communities from Panama analyzed to predict greenhouse gas emissions - Panama Soil Plot 1 MoBio | ecosystem: Environmental > Terrestrial > Soil > Tropical... | reverse complement strand
CAAATCCAGCAGCGCGCCTTCGACCTGCTCGGTGTCAAATTACAACTGTAGTCAGTCCTCGATCCGACAATCGAGGGAATACAAGGACTTGCGTTGCGGCTTAAGGAAAGTTCGGTCTAGTTCACCGCTGTCGCCGGTGCCGCGAGTTGGCGCATCTGTGACGTTCGCGACGATGTGCGCCGCCGCCCAAGTCGACAGAGTCGGGCGCGCCAAGTAAATGTCAAATGAGGCAAGGAATGGCTATTGCCACCCCGGGACATTGCGCATGTCAGGCAGCTGGTGGGCGATGCCTTTGTGGCAATCGATGCAGGTCTTCTCCCCTGTGAACAAGAACCGCTGATGTGAATCGACCGCGCGCGGGCTCTGCCGCGTGATGTCCATGGATTCGGCGCTGTGGCAGTTGCGGCATTCGAGCGAGTCGTTCGCCTTCATGCGCGCCCATTCGCGCGATGCAAGCTCGAGGCGATGAGCGAGAAACTTCTCCCGTGTGTCGATGGTACCGAAGATCTTTCCCCAGACTTCCTTGGACGCCTGCATCTTGCGGGCGATCTTGTCGGTCCAGTCGTGCGGCACGTGGCAATCCGGGCAGTGTGCACGTACACCCGACCGATTGGTGTAATGCACCGTGGTCTTGAGCTCTTCGAACACGTTCTCGCGCATCTCGTGGCAGGAGGTGCAGAATGGCTCGATGTTGGTGAGCTCCAGCGCCGTATTGAAGGCGCCCCAGAATATGATCCCGGCGACGAAGCCGGCGAGCACCAGGCCGCCCAGGCTGAACACCGAACTCGGCCGCCGCAGCACGTGCCAGATGTCGCGCGCGAACACGAGCGAGCGCCGCCGGAACGACGGCCGCGGAATCTCCGCCGTTGCCGTCATCGCCGCACTCCCGGTGCCGAGCGGGCGAGCAGCGTGTCGATGTCGACGAAATCGTTCTCGACCGGCACCTGCACGTTATGCTGCGGAACGTGACACTGGTTGCAGAAATACCGGCGCGGAGAGATCGATGCCAGGAACTGCCCGTCGCGGTCGGAGAAGTGCGTGATGCTGATCATTGGCGCCTGCGATTCGCGCATGCGGGCGCGTGCATGGCAAGACAAACACTTGTTGGCGCGAACGCTGACTTCGTAGCCTTCGGTCGAATGCGGGATGAGCGGCGGTTGCTCGGGGTAGTTGCGCGGCTCCCGCACCGATGTGTTCTGTTCCGGGGTCATCGGATCGGCCGGCCCTTCCTGGTCGAGCGGGGTCGGCCCGCGCAAGGCCGAGAAAGTTTGCGCCATGGCGAACGTCGACAGGAACGCCACGAGCATTGCCGCAGCAAGCAGTCGAAGATGCCGTGCCATGATCACGCTCCTGACGCGCGTTCGATGCGAACGGCGCATTTCTTGAAGTCAGTCTGCAGCGATATGGGATCGGTGGCGTCGAGAGTCACTTTGTTGATGAGCTGGCTCTCGTCGAACCACGGCACGAACACGACTCCGCGGGGCATCCGGTCGCGCCCGCGCGTTTCGAGGCGGGTGCGGATGAAGCCGCGTCGCGACTGCACCCTGACCTCGTCGCCTCGTCGCATCTTGAGCGCAGCCGCGTCGTCCGGATGGATGAAGCAGACGGCGTCGGGAAATGCGCGCTGCAGCTCCGGAACGCGGCGGGTCATCGACCCGGAGTGCCAGTGCTCGAGCACGCGGCCGGTGACAAGCCAATACGGATAGGCATCGTCCGGCGATTCGGCGGGGGGTTCGTAGGGCAACGCGAAAATACGCGCCTTGCCGTCAGGGAAGCCATAGAATTCAACGCTCTTGCCCGGCGTGACGAAGGGATCGTAACCCTCGCGATAGCGCCAGAGCGTCTCCTTGCCTTGCACGACCGGCCAGCGCAATCCGCGAGTTTCGTGGTAGGTGTCGAAGGGCGCGAGGTCGTGACCGTGGCCGCGGCCGAACTCGGCATACTCCTCGAACAATCCCTTCTGCACGTAGAAACCGAACGCCTTCGACTCCTGGTTCTCAAATTCAGCCGCCATATCGGAGAGCGGGAACTTGTCGACCTGTCCGTTCTTATACAGTACATCGAACAGCGTTTTGCCTTGATACTCCGGCTTCTTAGCGATCAGCTCGGCCGGCCAGACCTCCTCGATCTTAAAGCGCTTAGAGAACTCCATCAGCTGCCACAGATCGGACCGCGCTTCAGCCGGTGCGTTCACCAGCTGGTGCCAGAATTGTGTGCGTCGCTCAGCATTGCCGTACGCGCCCTCCTTCTCGACCCACATCGCGGTCGGCAGCACTAGGTCGGCAGCCTGAGCGGTCACAGTCGGATAGGCGTCCGAAACAACGATGAAGTTCTCGGAATTCCGGTAGCCGGGGTAGGCCTCCTCGTTGGCGTTGGCGGCGGCCTGCAGGTTGTTGTTGACCTGGACCCAATAGGCGTTGAGCCGGCCGTCGCGCAGCATGCGGTTTTGCAGCACCGCGTGGTAGCCGGGCTGGGGCGCGATGGTGCCTTCCGGCAGTTGCCAGATCTGCTCCGCCTTGTCGCGGTGAGCCTTGTTGGCCACCAGCATGTCGGCCGGCAGCCGGTGCGAGAAGGTGCCGACCTCGCGCGCGGTGCCGCAGGCCGACGGCTGGCCGGTGAGCGAGAACGGGCTGTTGCCAGGCTCGGCAATTTTTCCGGTCAGCAGGTGAATATTGTAGACGAGATTGTTGCACCACACGCCACGCGTATGCTGGTTGAAGCCCATGGTCCACAAGCTGACGACCTTGGTTTTCGGATCGGCATAGAGCTCGGTGAGCTCGCGCAAGCGGTTCACCGATACGCCAGACATGCTGGCGGCCTTTTCCAGCGTATATTCCGAGATAAACTTGGCGTACTCCTCGAACGTGATGTCCGTCGAGTCTCCCGCTCTCGAACGTCCCGACGCTTTCTGCTCAAGCGGATGCTCTGGCCGGAGCCCGTAGCCGATGTCGGTCTGACCGCGCTTGAACACGGTGTGCTTGTCGACGAAGTCCTTGTTGACGCGGTTGGTGGTGATGATGTGGTTGGCGATGGCGTTAAGGATCGCCAAGTCGGTCTGCGGCTTGAAGACGATCCCGACGTCAGCAAGCTCGAACGAGCGGTGCTCAAAGGTCGAGAGCACCGCGACCCGGACGTGCGGCGCGCTGAGCCGGCGATCGGTTACCCGGCTCCACAGGATCGGGTGCATCTCCGCCATGTTCGAGCCCCACAGCACGAAGGCATCGGCGGCTTCGAAGTCGTCATAGCAGCCCATCGGCTCGTCCATGCCGAACGTGCGCATGAAACCCATGACGGCCGAGGCCATGCAATGACGGGCGTTCGGATCTATGTTGTTGGATCGGAAGCCTGCCTTGAAGAGCTTGTTGGCGGCATAGCCTTCCCAGATCGTCCATTGGCCCGATCCGAACATGCCGACACCGCTCGGCCCACGCTTCTTAAGCGCGTCCTTGAATTTTTCAGCCATCACGTCGAAGGCTTCGCCCCAGGATACCTGGGTGAATTCGCCGTCCTTGTCGAATTTGCCATCTTTCTTGCGCAGAAGCGGATGAGTGAGGCGGTCGTGGCCGTACATCACCTTGGAGAGAAAATATCCTTTGACGCAGTTGAGGCCGCGATTGACCTCAGCCTTTATGTCACCATGCGTCGCGACGACGCGGCCGTCCTTGGTCGCGACCATAACGCCGCAACCGGTGCCGCAGAACCGGCACGGCGCCTTGTTCCACTTCAACTCAGTAAAAGCTCGGTCGGTGACGAGGTTTTGAGCCGCGAGCGGAGCAGGTAGTCCGCCGGCGGTGGCGGCCATCGCCGCAGCTTTCAGTTTCAGGTATTCACGGCGGTCCACCCGGCTCTGGCCCATTGCCGTCCTCCAATTATCGTTGAAGTTCAACCATCGTCAGTCCCGTGGAACACCAGTGCTGCCGTCAACACGCCCGGCATCGATGAGATTGTGTTGAGCGTCGTGCCGATCGTCCCGACATCCGAAGCCTCGATCACGACGACGAGCTTGCCCTTCGGGTCGTGGCTGTAGATTTGCGTGCCGGGCAACGCTTCGATTGCGCGCGAGGCTGCGTCGAGCCGCTCCGGCTTTGTTTGAACGAGAATGCTCGCGACTTCCACCGAAGAATGCGGTTCGTCGCACGTAAGCGTAGTCCAGCGGCCATTGAGAAATTCGCGCCGGTCGAGATTGGGGGGAAACGGGGCTTCGGCCATCGCTTGCCTCACTTCGATGGCGGGCTGGGCGGGCCGTTGATCGCCTGATAAATCCAAACCGTAAGCCCCCAAGTGCCGACGGTCGCGACCGTGAGCGCCGGCATCAGCACGGCAGTAACGATCAAGAATGCGTAAATCTCCATCCGCCGCTTGTGCGGCGTGCCTCCAGTCTCGTCTTGCGGCGTGTCTGACATGCGCCCCCAAATCGGGATCGATGACGAGCGACTGCCATCAATTTTAGCGGAATCCTAGGTTCATTTAGTTCCCACTGCAAGCTCGTAGAAAAGAGGAATTGTCACCTGTCTGAGGCCACTCGAAAATCAACCTCATTCAGCACAAGACGGTCGCGGTAGTAACGAGGATTATTTCCCGCCCCCGCGCAGGTTCCGGCGTGCGCTGCTAAAGCACCGGGCTCCTCGCTGGGGTATTGGCGTCGAAGCGGTGAGATGGCAGCGGGTGTAGCGTCCTGATTGGCGGAAAGAAGCGGGCGGCGAGCCGGACGGAACTTCTCCCAGCTAATATAACATGTGCCGTTTGGTTGCACCGCTTGAGCGAAGGGAGCCCGAGCCGTTTCACCTTGTTGAAGAACCACTACAGGCTCGGGTGGTTGCCCGAGACTGCGAAGTAGTTCAGATGCCCTCGCAGCATCCGTTTCATCCAAGCCCCGGTTTTCGCGATGGGGTCGTGCATTGTCCCGCGCGACTCCATCTTGATGGCCAGCAGCTTGGCTCGCCTGCGCTTCTTGATCGTCTTGCGCCCGATGACGAAGGCGCCCCATCTGCGTGATCGCGCGCAGAAATGCGTGAAGCCGAGGAAGTCGAAGGTTTCGGGCTTCCCCTCTCCGAGCTTCTCACGTCGCTTGGCCGCGTGGCGTCAGGCTAAATCTGCCATCAGCGCCGGCGCAGCAGAACGCAACAGCTTGTTCTGTGCCTGCCATTGCGCGGCAGTATCGAGGTCGACGAGAAACTGCACCTTGCCGCCGGAGAGGACTGCGATCGGCACACCATCGCGATAGACGAGGCGATTGCCGGTCAGCGCCGCTAATCGCGGGCCGGGCGTCAGAATGCCGGCAAGATTGAGCGGATCCGCGCCGGAGAGCGACACCCATTGGTCCGAGATCGGTTGACGACGCGTCTGCCTCAACAGGCCGACGGCGTCCGGTAAAGCATATTGCTCGCCGGAGAAGCCGGCAACAAACCGGCCGCCACGGATTTCTCCGCGCGCTTCGAGTCGGCGATAGACCCGCAGCAGGTCTCGCCATGGCGGCAGCCACTCGGCTTCTCGCGTCAGAAGGCGCCAGAACACGACCCCATACCGGCGCAGCAGCGTCCGCGCCACGTGCTCGATTGCAGCGGTGGCGGCCTGTTCACCGAGCTTCTCCGGCGGTTCGCGGCGGATCAGGGACCAGCGGCCGGCGCCCTCCATGCCAAAAGAGAGCACCCGGCCACGCCGCTTGAAGCCCGCAATCGGCTTACGCTGGGCCGACGGCACCAACAACGCGCGCAAGCCGCCGAAGCTATCCGAGTTCACCAGGCCGAGAGCCACCAATTCGGCGAGGGCATCTTCGACTTGCGAGCGCAACAAACGGGAAGCCTCCGTAAGCTCGTCGAAGAACAAAGCGCCATGCTTGCCAAGACAATCGTACACAGTTTGCGCCTGCGGACTCGGTCGAGTTCCGCTCGCGGGACCTGCAAGCGACAGCCAGAACGGCGCGCGCCGACGCTCAAGCAAGGCGATCGGCGTGGAGCGCACCGGCGTCGCAGGGTGTGCGCGGCCATTCGCGGTGCGCGGCGGGACGAGCCTCACCCAGGTGCGCTGCCCGGACAGGCACTGCGCGTCAAGCCAAGCCGGCTCATACTTCGCGATCCGCGCCGGAAGGATCTCTGTCTCCCAAGCATTTGCGGGCGCCTCAAACCCCTCCAGCGAGGTGAGCGCCGCGGGCAGTGCATCCGCTCCCTCCAATCGTGTTTCTTGCGATACCTGCTGCCATGCGAAGAGGAAGCGAAGAAAGTCGCGCGCAGCGGCGGGCTCGATCTCGGAGCGCAAACGCTGGACAGTGTAATGATGGATGCGGGCGAGCAGCCGGCGGTCGCACCACTGCTCGTCGTTGACGCTTTGAATAAATCGTCCTCGCAGAACGGAGCCCTCGACCTCCAGTGCCGCCAGGGCGCTTCCGAGTGCCTCGGATTCCAGCCCAAGTGGCGCCGCCAACCCGGTTTGCGTCACAGGGCCAAGCCCCTCCAGCCGGCCACGCACGATTTCGACCAGCGCTTGCTCCTGCGAACACTCGGTTTGCGGCTGATCCGCTGGGGGTGGAGCGTCCGGCTGGCGCTGCGCCTGCGGCCACACGGCGTTGAGCTGATTCAGTCGCTCCGCCGCAACCCAGAATGCAGCGTGGGGCGTGTTCAGGTGCACAACGCGCTGCTCACGGGCGAGCGCCGCCAGCCACTCCTTCCATGGTGGGACTGCCTCTACCTCCGTGTCGGTCAGGCAGCCCAGCCACAACAGCGCATCGTGAAGTTCTTCGGCGTTCGTTGGATCGGGCCAAGCCTCGGCTTGGACTTTGTCGATCGCTTGAGGATCCAGGCGGCCAAGCTCGGATGCGCTTTGCGGATCGTGCCAGCGCCTCGCCATGACGGCCTGCGTTCGTCGCTCCTCCAACGGCGCATCGTCGAGAAACGCATAGGGACGGGCAGACAGCGCTTCGAGCGCCAGCGGCGAGGGCTGGGTGAGATCGCAAGCGACCACGCGGATCGTGCCGGCTTCGAGGCGAGCCAACAGTCGTTCCAGCCCTTCGACGTCCATCGCCTCGTTCAGGCAATCCGCTATCGCTTGGTTAATGAGCGGATGATCCGGTATCTCCCGCTCGCCGACGAGATTCTCCGGACAGGCGATCTGGTCAGGAAAGACCGCTGCGATCAGGTCTTCGGCCTGCATGCGCATGAACTGAGGCGGGATCTTCCGGCCGCTGCGAAACCGGGGAAGGGCGAGCGCTACACCTGCCACCCAGCGCCACCGCGTCGTGAACATTGGTGCATCGAGCAGCGCTTGGATCAGCAGGGGCCGCACGCCAGAGGAATGCAGATAACGAGCGACTTCCCCGAGTTCGAAGCTATGGGCGGTGGTCAGCGAGAGCACAATATTGTCCTCGGTCGCGGCTGCCTGAAGCTCGAAATTGAACTTCCGACAGAAACGCTTGCGCAGAGCCAAACCCCAGGCGCGGTTGATGCGACTGCCGAACGGTGCGTGGACGACGAGCTGCATTCCGCCCGCTTCATCAAAGAAGCGCTCCAGCACGATTGCTTCCTGGGTCGGCAGGCAGCCGAATGCCGCAGCGGCCGCCGCAAGATATTCGACCAGCTGCTCGGCGGCCGGAACGCCGATGCCGATTTCCTCTATCAGCCAACGACGTGCTGTCTTTCTGGACGGATCGGAGCGCAGGCGCGCCGCGATGTCTCTTCGCAGGCGCGACACCGCAGATGAGAGCTCGTCAGTGCGACCCGGCGCCTCGCCGAGCCAGAACGGAATCGTCGGGGGTTGTCCGTGGGCGTCTTCGACCCGAACAGTCCCGCGCTCGACGCGCTGGATGCGATAGGACCTGTTGCCGAGCTGGAATATGTCGCCCGCCATGCTCTCGACCGCGAAATCCTCATTGACGCTGCCGATCACATTGTTTTCAGGCTCCAGGACGACCGCATAGTCGGCGGTATCCGGAATGGTGCCACCGGAGGTCAACGCCGTCGTGCGCGCGCCGCGCCGGCCCCTCAGGATATGATGGATTCCGTCGCGATGAATCAGCGCGCCGTTCCGGCCCCGGCGCGTCGTGAAGCCCTCAGCCACCATGCGGACGACCGCATCGAAGCTTTCACGTGTCAGCTTGCGGAACGGCCAGGCGCGCTGCAAGCGCTCGTAAAGAGCCGTTTCCTCCCAATCCCCCGCCGCCACCTCAGCCACGATCTGTTGCGCGAGCACGTCGAGCGGCTGGTCAGGGATTGCGAGCCGATCAAGTTCACCGCGACGAACGCTGTCGAGCAGGGCCGCGCATTCCACGAGATCGTCGCGGGAAAGCGGAAACAGGCGCCCCTTGGGAGTGGCACTGACGGCATGACCGGAGCGGCCGACACGTTGCAGGAAGCTTGCAATCGAGCGCGGCGAGCCGAGCTGGCAGACCAGATCCACCTCGCCGATATCGATACCGAGTTCGAGCGAAGCGGTTGCCACGAGCGCTTTCAGTTGGCCGTGCTTGAGCCGTTGCTCAGCGGACAGCCGTTGTTCCTTTGCCATGCTGCCGTGATGCGCTGTGATCGAGCCATCGGCGATTCGCTCAGACAATTCATGGGCGACGCGCTCCGCCATCCGTCGCGTGTTGACGAACACGAGCGTCGTGCGGTGCGCTTTGACCAGATTGACGAGGCGCTCGTATACCTGCCGCCAGACTTCCCCGGACATGACCGCCTCAAGCGGCGAATCCGGAACCTCTATGCTGAGCTCGCGCGGTCGCTGATGGCCGGTGTCTATGATCCTCACTTCAGCGGCTGGCGCGCCGCCGCGATCGGCCCCCGCCAACAGATGCGCAACCGCGTCGATCGGGTTCTGCGTCGCGGAAAGGCCGACCCGCAGCAGCTGATCGTCGCACAGAACGGCAAGGCGCTCGAGCGAAAGGGCCAGGTGAGCGCCGCGCTTGTTGGGCGCCGTTGCGTGAATTTCGTCGATGATCACCAGGCGAGTGGTCGCCAGCATCTTGCGGCCCGATTCCGAGCCGAGCAGGACGTAGAGCGATTCCGGAGTCGTCACGACGATATGTGGCGGCCGCCGGCGCATGCGCTCGCGTTCAGCCGATGGCGTGTCGCCAGTCCTTACCCAAGTGCGGATCTCAACATCCGGCAGTCCACCGCGGCGCAGATGGTCCCGGATTCCAGCAAGGGGTATTTCCAGGTTGCGGTGAATATCGTTCGACAGCGCTTTGAGCGGCGACACGTAGACAACCTGCGTCGCATCGGCGAGACGACCGCTGAGTCCCTCACAAATCAAACTATCTATTGCGGCGAGAAACGCAGCCAGCGTCTTGCCGGAACCGGTCGGAGCGGCGATCAACGTATGCCGGCCGGACTTGATCGCCGGCCACGCTTCCGCCTGCGCCGGGGTTGGCGAGGCGAAGCGATCCGCGAACCAATTCGCAACGGCGGGATGAAACAGGTCCGACAGGTTCATGATCTTGATGGCCGCCGCCCTTCTGGCCGGGGCGCCGGCACGCCTGCGATTTGTTGAACATGGGGCGTGCTGACTGGAAATCAACCTTTTCCATTTTCCCTCGATCGGGCGCTTCTGCGAGGTGGCACGCGGCGACTGCGGGGTCACGCCGGCCGTTGCGCTCCTGTGTTCGCGTGAAAGTCAGCACCGTTTGTGGTCGGAGCGACGAAGCCGGCGCGGGTCACGAAGCCGCCAAACCGTTCCTTGGGTTTACGCTCGGCGGCGTAGGCGGCAAAGAGCGGGTCCAGTTTGGCAATGATCCCGGTATGGTCGAGGTCTTCGGCGTAGAGCTTGGAGAGCCGCGAGCCGTCAAAGGCAGCGCCGAGATAAAGATTATAGCGGCCCGGCCCTTTGCCCACGAGGCCGATCTCGGCGAGATAGGGGCGCGCGCAGCCGTTCGGGCAGCCGGTCATGCGGATCACGATCTCGTCCTCGGCGAGGCCGTTCGCGGCGAGCCGTTCTTCGAGCGCAGTCACGAGGCTTGGCAGGTAGCGCTCGCTCTCGGCGAGCGCTAGTCCACAAGTCGGCAGCGCTACGCAGGCCATGGCGTTCCGGCGCAGCGCCGAGGCGGGTGCGGTGAGGCCGTGCTCGGCGACCAGCGCCTCGATGAGAGCGCGTTTGTCCTGCGCCACATTGGCAATGATGATGTTCTGATTGGTCGTGAGGCGGATTTCGCCATCATGGTTCTCCGCGATGCGGCGCAGCCCGGTGAAGATCGCGGCACCCGGAAGATCCTTTATGCGGCCGTTCTCGACGAACAGCGTGAGGTGCGAACGGCCATTTTCACCCTCGATCCAGCCGCAGCGGTCGCCTGTCGAGGTAAAGGTGAACGGTTTAGGCTTCTTGAGCTTCACGCCGCTCCTGCGCTCGACCTCGGCGCGGAAAACATCAAGCCCGCGATCCTCGATCGTGTACTTCAAGCGCGCGTGCTTGCGATCGGAGCGATCTCCCCAATCGCGTTGGACCGTCACCACTGCTTCGCCGACCGCGAGGGCCTCCTGCGGGCGGCAATAACCCATCACGTCAGCGGTGCGCGGATAGGTCTCGGGCTCGCCGTGGGTCATGCCCATGCCGCCTCCGACCGTGACGTTGTAGCCGGCGACGTTGCCCGTCTTGTCGAGGATCGCGATGTAGCCGAGATCGTGCGCGAACACGTCGACATCGTTCGACGGCGGCACCGCGACCGCGATCTTGAACTTTCGCGGCAGATACGTCGTGCCGTAGATTGGCTCGATTACCGTATCCTCGCCGCCCGCGATCTTCTCTCCATCGAGCCAAATCTCTCTGTAAGCAGGCGTGCGGGGGAGGAGGTGGTCCGAAATAGCCCGCGCAGTCTCGAGCGCAGCAGCATGTGCGCGCGACTGGTGCGGGTTGGGGTTGCAAATGACGTTACGGTTGACATCGCCACACGCCGCGATGGTGGTGAGGAATGCCGCATCGATGCGCGCCATAGTCGCCTTGAGGTTCGACTTGATGACGCCGTGAAACTGGATGGTCTGCCGCGTGGTGATGCGCATCGTGTTGCCGGCATAGAGACGGCCGATCTCGTCGAGAGCAAGGTATTGCGACGGTGTCAGGACGCCGCCCGGGATGCGTACGCGGATCATGAAGGCGAACGCCGCTTCCATCTTCTTGCGTCGGCGCTCAGCCCGTAGGTCGCGATCGTCCTGCAGGTACATGCCATGGAACTTTACGAGCTGCTGGTCGTCCTCGACGATCGCACCAGTCATCTCCTGGGCAAGTCCCTGCGCCAGCGTGCCACGCAGATAGCGGCTCGCTTCCTTGATGCGTTCGTTGCGGGAGAGTTCGTTGGGCATGGTCCGATCCTTATTATCGCCCCTGCGCCATTCGGCTACCGACCTGTTCCACTTGTCCCCGAGGGGACGCTCGGGCACACGCACTTCGCTGCGATCATTGTCAGCGTGACGGCTCCGCCAAACCTTCTGTCTCTGGCAAGAAAATGCCGACGCAGCCCGGCCGCAAGCTTAATGCTCATCGCGTGTCAGTACACGTCCTGCATGTATCGCTTGCCGCTCTCAAGTTCAGCGACCGCTCGCTCTGAGGCTTCGGAGGTGAGCGCCTTCACATCCGCATAGGCGCGAACCAGCATCGTGCGCACGTCCTTCGCCATCGACTTGGCATCGCCGCAAACGTAAAGGAATGCACCGTTATCGAGCCAGTCCACCACGTCACGGCGGCGCTCCCACAGACGGTGCTGTACATACATCTTCTGCGGCCGGTCGCGCGAGAAGGCCACGTCCATCCGCGTGAGGGACTTGTCGGCGAGTGCCTCCTGCCATTCGAGCTGATAGAGAAAATTGTGGGTAAAGCTGCGATCGCCGAAGAACAGCCACGAACGACCACCGGCCCCGGTTGCGCGACGCTCCTGCACGAAAGCGCGGAACGGCGCTACGCCGGTACCGGGACCAATCATGATAATGTCGCGGTCAGCTGCCGGAAGTGCGAAATGCTTATTGGGCCTGAGCTTCACCCGAAGCCGCCCGCCTTTCTTCAGCCGCTCGGCGACATGGGTCGAGGCGACGCCCTTGCGCTGGCGTCCGTGAGTCTCGTAGCGCACGGCCGAAATCAACAGATGCGCCTCTTCACCCACCTCGCGGCGCGAGGACGCGATCGAATAGGCGCGTGGTGCGAGCGGTCGGGTGAGCGCGCGGAACTGCTCGGCTGAGAGCGCGACCGGAAAGTGATCGATCAAGTCGATAAGCTGGCGCCCGACGATCCAGGTCTTTGCCGCGCCAGACTCGATCAGCGATTTGACAGACGGATGGCCGGTCGATGCCGCGTAAGTTTCGATCGTTTTGAGCGAGAGCGTAGTGATGTCGCGGCTCGTGGTGAACTCGGCCCGCAGCCCGTCGTCGGAGGCGAGCCCAGCCGATTTCAGAAGCGCCTCGACATCGGCGGGATCGTTGTTCGGATAGACGTCGAGCGAGTCGCCAGGCTTGTAAGCAGGCGCGGCGCCATCGAACGCGAGTTCGAGGTGGACCGTCTCCTTGGCTGAGCGCGACGAATTGAGATTGATGTGCTCGGTAATCTCGGCCTCGACCGGCCCAGCGTCGGCAGCCGGCTTGGCGCCGAAGTCAACCTCGATCACATTACGATGCGCAGCATCGGCGGGCGCGAGCGTCTTCACCGCTTGCTCGATCCACCTGGCCGCTGGCGCTCCGAAATCGAGGTCGCAGTCGACGCGTTCAATGACGCGCTTCCCACCCAGCGCCGCGAGCCGCTCGTCGATCTTCCTGCCGGTCGCACAGAATTCGGCATAAGCCGTATCGCCCAAAGCGAGCACGCCAAATTCGATGCCGTCGAGCCGGGGCGCGCCCTCGCCCATCAATTCGTTATAGGCCCGCGTTGCACGTCCGGGCGGCTCGCCTTCGCCCCAGGTCGCGGCGAGCACCACGAGACGACGCGCGGCGGCGAGCGTCGCCATGTCGAGATCGGCCATATCGACGAGGGTGGCCTTCAGCCCGCTCTTGCGGGCTGCTTTGCCCAGGTCGGCAGCAAGCTTTTCCGAATTCCCGGACTCGGTTGCATACACGATGGTGAGCGGCTCGGCCGGAGCCGAGGGCGCCGTTTGCTGCGGCGCCTCGGTTGAAGCCTCCAGCCCGGCAAGGAAGCCGGCGAGCCAGGCTCGCTGGGTCGCGGTCGCAGCACCAACCACGCGGTTGAGCAGTTCGATCTCATCCTCGGCGAACGGCGCGGTCTTCGGGATCGGCGAAAGGGGCATCGGCTGTCATCGGCTGTGCGGCAGCTTCGCCGCCGCACCTATATAGAAGGATTTTCTATAAAGGCGATACCCTTCCATTGCAAAAAGAAGATCATACTACATGACCGACATGAATAAGGCGCTACTTTCCCGAAAGCTGCCGGCGGAAGGACGCTTGCGCTGGCCTGGGTCCGCAGATTGGCGGCCGACCCTAGAGGGTGGCACGCCTGACCGCCGCGAAAGGGTAACAAGCCGCCGTTCGACGTCGCGTTCTTCGATACGCCGCAAGTGCTAGACGCCGCAAACGAAGGGCTGATCGTCGAATATCCATCATGTTATCGGTGGCAGCTCCGCGCGATGCCCGGACCGGAGAGGCGTTTGGGGGGCGAGTTTCGCCGAGATCGAGCGAATCGTCAGCACGCGTTGCAGCATGTGGCATACTGCCGAGCCGGCGTGGCCGACGCTGGCGGCGGCTCCGAAGGCAATCAGTCTGGATGACGCCGACCATATAAGCCGCAATGCCCCGGTGATCGGCCGGAACGTGGCATGGTCGAGGGCGATGCCGCCCGGCAACATCACGGACATGAGTTCGGCGCGTGCAACAATTGCGGCATGGCTCTCCACCGGTGCGCCGGTAAGATAGCTCGGACCGGATTATAAAAAGGACGCCTCGTGAATATGATCAGGATCGCCGCCGGCCCGTTCACGTTCGCAGCACGCATGGAGGTTGAGGCGGCACCGAAAACGTGCGCCAAATTCAGCTCGATGCTGCCCTACCAGCAGAAGATAATTCATGTGCGCTGGAGCGGCGAGGGCTGCTGGATTCCGTTGGGCAACCTCGATCTCGGATTGACTCATGAAAACGCGACCAGCCATCCGAGTCCCGGTGAAATCATCCTTTATCCAGGGGGACTGAGCGAAACCGAGATCCTGCTCGCCTACGGTGCTGTACAATTTTCCAGCAAAGTCGGCCAGCTTGCGGGCAACCACTTCCTCACCATCCTGGAGGGGCGCGAAAATCTTCGGGCGCTCGGCGAACTGGTACTTTGGAATGGCGCGCAGAGCATTGTCTTCTCCGCGCAATAGAATTCTCCATCAGCGCCGTTACACCCCTCCGAGCCGTTTTGCGAGCGTAATCGAGAGACCAATGCTATCCGCCCTCAGCGGCGGTCTGTTTCACGCGTTCTGACCTGGTCTCCCAGCGCAGCGCAACCGCACCGAGACACAAGGAGACGCCTTTTCGCGCGGTGGGTCGCCACGCAGGCATCAACCAGCAGTTTACTGAAGTAACGCAACCGCCATCCACCGGATGGCCGTTGCATCCAGCCGGAGAGGCCGGGCGCATGATGTGTCGGCTCAGCGCGTCATCAGATGACGTAATTATTGGCCCGGAACCTTGTCGTCCACGCCCTTCACATAGAAATTCATGCTGAGAATCTGACTGTCTTCAAGGTTCTTGCCGTTCTTGCATTCGACGGGCTTGCCGTCTTGTGTGACCACCGGACACTTGAACGGATGGAAGGTGCCCGCAACGATGGCGGCTTCGGTTGCTTCCGCCATCTTTTTCACGTCGTCGGGCATATTGGTATAAGGCGCCATCACTACGAGCTTGGACTTGAGGCCGCCCCAGGTATCCGTGGAGGTCCATTTACCGGCGAGTTCTGCTTTCACGCGCTCATCGTAATAGGGCGTCCAGTTATCAATGATCGAGGTGAGTTGAGTCTTTGGACCGAACTTGATCATGTCGGAATCCTGGCCGAACGCATAAGCGCCGCGCGCAGCCGCAATCTGCATCGCGGCCGGGCTGTCGGTGTGCTGCATGATCACGTCAGCGCCCTGGTCGAGCAACGCCTTGGCGGCGTCAGCTTCCTTGCCGGGATTGAACCACGTGTTTACCCAGATGATCTTGACCTTGATGCTCGGGTTGACGGTCTGCGCACCCAGCATGGTGGCATTTATGCCGGAGATCACTTCCGGGATCGGAAACGACACGATGTAGCCCAGCACGCCGGCTTTCGACATTTTTGCAGCGATCTGGCCTTGGATGTAGCGGCCCTCATACCAGCGGCCCGCATAGGTCGACATGTTCGTGTCGCGCTTGAAGCCGGTGGCATGCTCGAAATGAATCCTCGGATACTTCTTTGCGACCTTGAGGGTCTGGTCCATGTAGCCAAACGAGGTGGTGAAGATCAGCTTGTGGCCAGACCGCACGAGCTGCTCGATGGAGCGTTCCGCATCTGGGCCTTCCGGGACGTTCTCGAGATAGGTCGTCTCGATCTTATCGCCCAAATCCTTCACCAGCCCCTGGCGTCCGACTTCGTGCTGATAGGTCCACCCCATATCGCCTATCGGACCGAGATAGATGAAACCGACCTTAAGCTTGTCGGCGGCTTTTTCGGCTCCGTTAGCGCCCGAGAGAACGCCCGAAATGATCGCTACTCCCGCAAGCGCGATGGCTGCGGCGGCTCCAGTAAGGACCAGAGACAATCGCATGTTCGACTCCGCTTCATGGACGGGTATTGGTAGCTTGCCCCGCCGCGCCGCCCGCCCGTGCGCAGCCGGCGATCGCGTCAACGATCCCCTCGAAACGTTCCAGTGTCACCCCACATGACCACCGCAGCGCTGGCGAGTTCGGGTCTCCGAGGGCCTTGTTCAGCCTTTTGAAACACAGGTGCTTTGCCCACCACCATCTCCTGCGCCTTGGCCAACACCAGCCATTCCAGTGCCCCGCCCCCGATGGTGCCGGAAAATCGCCCGTCGGGGCGCACCACCATGCGTGCGCCGACCTCGCGCGGGCTCGAAACCGCTGGTTCCGTAAGCGTGGCGAGCATCGCAGCGCCGTGCTCGGAGAGAAACCTAATCGTGGGCCAGACCTGGGTCATTGCGCTCTCAATGGTGCGCCACCAACCCAATAGCATGCAAGATCGATTCCGGTGTCGCCGGGACGTCAAGCGAGACGGGGCGCGCCCGGCCCGAGGCTGTGGATAGCGTCCGCCGAAACATGATCCGATCGCAAAGCGATCACCCCGATCACCTGTCTCTGACGGCACATTGGTCCTGCCGATAGAGATTGAGTTTCCTTGCGCTGACATGTGACGGCTGCTTTAGCAAAGAGTTGACAATCGCTCGGAATTGTTCTCTTTATGTTCTCACTAACCGAAAAGAGCAGGCCGATCATTTTCTCAAAATGCGTGCAGCGAGTACTGCCAGCATGCAGACGATGGCCCCCATCCTCCATGCGGACCTGGACGCCTTCTATGCCTCGGTCGAACAGCTGCTCGACCCGTCGCTGCGCGACAAGCCCATCGCCGTCGGCAGCGGAGTTGTGCTGGCCGCTTCTTATGAAGCCAAGGCTTTCGGGGTTCGCAGCGGGATGCCGGGACGGCGGGCACGCGAGCTCTGTCCGCAACTCCGTTTTGTCAGTGGCCACTTCACGGAATATCAACGATTGGGTGATGCCGCCATCAAGGTGGTGAGCGACTTCACACCCCTCGTCGAGCGGCTCTCGATTGATGAGGCCTTTGCCGACGTTGCGGGCTCCTTACGGCTGTTTGGTCCACCGCCAGAAATTGCGAAAGCGATTCGACGCCGCGTGCGGGCGGAACTGGGACTCCCGATCTCGGTGGGAGTGGCGCGCACCAAACACCTCGCGAAAATTGCCTCGCGAGTGGCCAAGCCCGACGGGCTTGTCATTGTCGGCCCTGAGACCGAACTCGATTTCCTTCACGCCCTGCCGGTCGAACTGATGTGGGGAATCGGCCCCGTCGCCAAGGCGCGCCTGGCCGAGATCGGTGTGCTCACCATCGGGCAATTGGCGGAGACGCCGGGATGGCGACTGGAGCGGCTACTTGGTCGCGCGTTGGGAGACAGGTTGGGGGCGCTGGCGTGGAATCGAGATCCACGGGAAATCAGTATGCAGCGCCGTGCGCGATCGGCCGGAGCACAGTCAGCGATGGGCAGGAAGCCTGCTGAAGAGCGGGTTTTCCGGCCTGCGCTGTGTCATCTTGCGGACAGGGTTGCCGCGCGGCTGCGAGCCAAATGCCGGCCAGGCCGGACCGTAACGGTGCGGGTACGATTTGCCGATCTCCACTCAGTCACTCGCTCCGTAACGCTTGCTGCGCCGATTTCGGCAACGATCATGCTTGCCGAGATTGCAGAGGATCTTGTGCGTAGCGTCCTGGCAAGTCATCCGGACGAGAAGAGCATCTCGCTGCTGGCGATCTCGGTATCCAATTTGGAGAAGCGCCCGGCAGTGCAGCTGGAACTCCCGCTTGGACTAGAAGATGAAGAGCGCCGCCCTGGTAGCAAGAAGGGCATGGCGCGCTGGTCAGCGGACCGCGCCGTTGACGCAATCCGAGATCGATTCGGGTGGAAGGCGGTCGGATACGGTTCCGTCGCGTTGGGAATTTGCCGCTCCGTTCCTGACGACTTTCGCCAGCTCGCCGAAAAGGAGCTGTGAACAACTAATCAAGCCGTTGTCGCGGTCAATTTGGGCTGGAATTAGAGGGAGTCGGTGCCTGTGTGGTCACATCAAACCGCTTGGCCTGGATCATCAAGTTAGCCAGCAGATTCGCGATCACCACACGGACTGGCGCGAGCAAACCCGTGCCCGCAACAGGCGCGAATGCGACTTCGATTTCGCGGCTTTCTGCAAGGTACTTGACAAGCGGAATTGACACTTGATGACCGGCGATCGGCCGGTAACTCACCGAACAAACGACAACGGGTCCTGCGTAACCTTTGTTGATCGTGACCTTGTCAAAGCGCTTGAATGCAAGCTGTAAATCGTACCTGTTGCGGCCGTCAAATATCGGCAGTGTGTGCTGACATGCCTCCTTGGTCAGACCACCGCCCGTGTCCTCCGTAGGTATCAGCAATGCACTCAGCGGGTCCACAATTCCCTGGCGATCTGCATCGCTTATGGGCGCACCGTCACCGCTTGGCGGCGAAGTCGTAACTTCCGTCACGTTGCCGTTCTCAATCACCATCTTCACATCCAGCGGATCATCCGGGGAGTTTATCTTGAACACAAAATTTGTCGGTGTGAGCCGCGTGCCATCGGTGGTGCCGCGGATGGTCAAATGTGCCTCGCCGTTCGCCAGCAGTCGGGCGGCACCGCCGATGCGTCCGCTCGCGGAAATTGCGTACGCAGCGCCGGAAATGTCCCCATTAACGGCGACATCGCCGACCGTAATGCGCGCGAACGAGATCACGTAGTCGGCGTGAAAATTGGTTTGTGCGCCTGCACGATCATCGAACAAAAATGGCGCAAGAAGCGCGAGGCCAGCGCAAAGTATTACGCCCGGATGGGCCAGCCGACGCGGCATCATTTTCAATTCGTCCTTTAACCACCGGCGGCCATTTTTCAAAACGGTGGCTGTAAGCAGGTGCGATATCTACAACCTCGGCGTCTTTGATTTGTTCCTTCCTGACCGAGGCCCTCGAACTGAGCGACCGAAGCGTGGTGTTACCATCTGGCTTCGACATCCAAGCCGCTTGAGAATCATGATTTTCGGAGGATTTCCGTATGCTCGGCAACAGCCGTCGTGGGCCGGCGCGCGCATGGTCAACTTTTGTGCTCGTATTCGCGCCGGGGTGTGGCACACCACAGCATTCCCGTTTGGTCAATCCAATGACCCGATCCGTCTGCCTCAGCAGCAGCGCACCAGCGTCAGACGTGATCGATCCGCCATCAAAACTTCCCACAACTTCGTGGCGGCCGACCGATGCAAATCCAAACAGGTCTGGGTTACACTCTGTCGGCATCGGGGCGGCTCCTCGGATCAGGCAAAAGTCGTTGTCGCAAAACAACTTTCGCTGATTCGGGCGCCCCGATGCACTTTTTTAATTTGATAATGAGATATCCGGGCTAGTGGCCCGCTTCAACGATTTGAAAGGATTTGATGATTCGCTTTGCCGCCACACTAGCGGTGGGAGCGAATCATGTCCGCAAGAGAGGTTCCGGTAAAGAAATATGTCGTGAGACTGAGCACGGAGAAACGCGAGCAGCTCGACGCGATGATCCGGAAGGGGAAAAGCTCGGCGCAACGGCTGATGAAGGCGCGGATCCTGCTGAAAGCCGATGTTTCCGAAGGCGGCGAGGGATGGAGCGACAGCCAGATCGTCAAGACGCTGGAGACCAGCGCCACGACGGTGTACCGGACACGCCAACAGATGGTGGAAGAGGGCTTTGAGGCGGTTCTGAGCCGCAAGAAGCCGTCGCGACCTTCGGTATCGCCGATTTTTGACGGCGAGAAGGAAGCCAGACTGATTGCATTAGCCTGCTCCGAGCCACCGCAGGGACGCGCGCGTTGGAGCTTGCGGCTGTTGGAGAATAAGGTTGTGGAACTCGATATTGTCGAGCGCGCCAGCGACAGCACGATCGGTCGGGTTTTAAAAAAACTCAACTCAAGCCGCATCTCAAAACACAGTGGGTTATTCCACCGGAGGCAAACGGCGCCTTCGTAGCCGCCATGGAGGACCTGCTGTCGGTTTACACACGGCCGCGCGATCCGGATCGTCCACTGGTCTGCCTGGACGAAACGACCAAACAACTTACCAAGGAAACGCGAGCGCCGGTGCCGATAAAGAAAGGGCAACCGGCGCGGGGCGATTACGAATATGAGCGCAATGGCATGGCCAACCTGGTCATGATGTTTGCGCCGCTCGAAGGGTAGCGCCATGTGAAGGTGACCGAGCGCCGCACGGCCATTGATTATGCACATGCGCTCAAAGATTTAGCCGATGTCCGTTTCCCCGACGCCAAGACGATTGTCCTGGTCCAGGACAATCTCAATACCTACACGCCGGCGTCACTCTATGAGGCCTTTCCGGCCCCGGAAGCCCGCCGATTGGCCGAGCGCTTCGAATGGCATTACACCCCCAAACACGGCAGTTGGCTCGACCTGGCCGAATCCGAACTCGGCGTCCTGTCCTCGCAATGCCTCGATCGCCGCATCTCCGACCGGCAAACTCTCATCACGGAAGTCGCCGCTTGGCAGCGCGACCGCAACCGCCACAACACCAAAGCCGATTGGCACTTCACAACCGAAAATGCCCGTATCAAACTCAAGCACCTCTACCCT
>Ga0066395_10000243_pt1 | contig 20297 bp, 19 predicted proteins | sample PanSoiPlot1MoBio_FD_61218 | JGI IMG/M metagenome (GOLD analysis project Ga0066395, IMG submission 61218) | Tropical forest soil microbial communities from Panama analyzed to predict greenhouse gas emissions - Panama Soil Plot 1 MoBio | ecosystem: Environmental > Terrestrial > Soil > Tropical... | reverse complement strand
GACTCCCGCGTCTCACGCTTTTTCGGACCGAAGCCGTCGTTTGCCCCTGACCGGACGGAGTTCACTTACCAAGGCCCGATCAGCAACATTCCAACGGGAGTAGGCGGAGGACCAAACCCGCTGAACCGGTCGTACTCGATGACCGCAGAGATCGAGGTGCCCGCCAGCGGTGCCGAAGGCATGATCGTCACCGACGGCAGTAGGTTTACCGGTTATGGGATGTACCTGCTGCAAGGAAAGCCGACCTTCGCTTGGAACGTACTGCAGGTGGAACTCGTGAAATGGCAGGGCAAAGATGCCCTCACGCCTGGCAAACACACGGTTGTGTTCGACTTTACCTTTAACGGTCCGGGCATGGGCAAGGGTGGTACCGGCACGTTGTCAGTGGACGGCAATTTGGTGGACAAGCAAGCAATGCCGAAAACGCTGCCGGGCGAGTTGCCCTGGTTCGAAACCTTCAATATCGGCAATAACGTCGCTCCGCCGCTCAACAATGACTACGAGATACCTTTCCCATTCAGCGGCAAGATCGACAAGGTGACGATAAAACTGGGACCGTTGCAGCTTACCCAGCAGGAAAAGGAAGCACTTGGGTTCCTCACCACTTCTATGCAGCGGCCCACGGAATAAGTACCATCGACGGCTGGTGGATCGTAGGTGTGGATACGCTGGGCGGCCCGAATGATGCCGATTACCACACCCGTTCTGCTTAACCGGCAAACTTAACAAGGTCGTGGTGAAGCCGCAACCGTCGCAGCTCCTGCCCGAAGATCGACAGAAGCTGCAGAGGCGAGAGCCGACAAGAAAGACTAACAGCCCATGCTCAGGCAGCGATGCTTTTCGGCCCACCGTGCGCCGGAAGTCAATCGCAGCAACAGGTGACGGATAAAGTGCAGCTCCCAAGAAGCTGCCAGACAACCAGCTTTTGACACCGTAGCGGGCTGCGGCTGGGACGCGAGGATACAACTGGACGCCATAGTCGGCAGGAATAAGCCGATGCAGCCTAGCGGGATGAGGCAAATTCTATGACGCTTGTTACGTATTTGCGACGCGAACTCTGGGTGTTGCTGGCGTTTGTACTTCTTGGAGCGCCCGCAATCGCAGAGGACACAACTGCGGCTAAACCTGACCAGCCACCCTCGGCGGAAGCCGCCAAGGAGCAACTGCAAAAGGCTGTGCAGAATCCGGTTGCCAGCCTGATAAGCGTTCCGCTGCAGAACAACGCCAATTTTAGTTACGGCTCGTTCAATCGCACACAGGACCTGCTGAACCTGCAACCGGTAATTCCGTTCAAGCTCGACGACAAATGGAACCTCATTACGCGAACCATTCAGCCTATCGTCTGGCAACCCTACCCTAACCAGAATACCGGCGGTGAATACGGATTGGGCGATATGAATCCGACGTTCTGGCTATCTCCCACCAAGCCGGGCAAGCTGATCTGGGGAGTGGGTCCGGCAGTGGTAATCCCGACTGCGACCAGCACGATAACTGGCCAAGGTAAGTTGAGCCTCGGGCCGTCGCTGGTCCTGCTCACTCAGCCGTCGCACTGGTCGATTGGCGCGGTCATTAACAATGTGTGGTCGGTTGCCGGGTCGGAACACCGTCCTCCGGTCAATCAAATGTTGCTGCAGTACTTTATCAACTACAACCTGAAGAAAGGCTGGTACTTGCAGATGGCGCCTATCCTCACCGCCAACTGGAGAGCCAGCAGCGGCGACGTCTGGACGGTGCCGGTGGGCGGCGGTGTGGGGAGGATCATGAAGGTGGTTTTGGCGGCGCTCGCGGGGGCGATTTTGGCGGCTTCGGCGGCGGTTTCCGTCACGCGGAGACTGAGAGGGAGATTCGTACAGTTGTATCGACAGGAGAAGCGCAGCAAGTTCGGGCTAGTCAAGTTCTTACACTGGGGACCTGAGAAGCGAACGATCACGGTCGGGCAGCGTGCCCAAGTCTCGAACCGCAAACAACGTCAGGTTCTTTTTGCGGAGGAAAAACCCATGAGATGCCGATTCGCAAGATTCGCGCTCTTGTCCATGCGGTCGAGATTGCCTGCAGCCGGGTCCTTCACGCAATAGAGGGGAGGTCTTCCTATGCTTGGATTTGAACTCACAGGTTGGGATTACCTGACCTTCCTGGTCCTAACCCTCGTCGGGGTTGCGTTTGTGGTCTTCCTGGTGTTAGTGCTCGGGTTGCCAGGCCGCATCGCTATTGCCCGCAAGCACCCCGACGCCGACGCCGTCAACATCATGGGATGGCTAGGTTTTTTGGTGGTCGTCCCGTGGATTCAAGCTTTCATATGGGCTTTCAAACCCACCAACGTGGTTGACATTCGGTACTTTCCCAAGCAAGAGCAGGAGAACATTGCTGAAACGATGGCGAAACTTGCCGGCAAGCCCGCGCCCGGGAACTCACCCGGCCGAGCGGTGTCTGCCGACGGTAGTGCAAAGGAAACGACAGGCAAGCCCGAGTAACGATTATGGCACTCGCTCTGATCACCTTGTTCGTCTTCGTCGTATATGTCTGGCTAGTCTTCTTCCAGTTCAAGTGGCTGAAGTTCAACATGGTCCGGGGAGTCGTCATGGGCATTATCTTCCTGCATATCCCCCTTATCTTCGTCATCGGGCTACGCTTCGTCGCCCCTTATTCCACTAACTTGAGGGTAGTGCAGCACACCATTCAGCTCATCCCGCGGCTGCCGGAACCCACGCTCGTCACCGCTGTGCTTGTGAAGCCGGACCAGCCAGTCAAGAAGGGCCAGCCGCTCTTCCAATTTGACCGTCGTCCTTATGAATACCAGGTCAAACAACTGGAAGGGCAACTGGGCGCCAACACCGCGAGCGTCACAACCGCGGAATACAAGATTAAGCAACTAGAGGCTGAACTGGCGGGCACCAAACAGGACGTACGAATGATGCAAGCAGACGTCGAAGCAGCTAAGCAAAAGGTCGTTAGGGCGCAAAGAGAAGAGGCCTATGCCAAGTATAAATACCTGCTGCTGGAACGTCTGCAGGCACAGAAAGCTGCCCCGGAGGAAGATGTCCACCAATGGAACGCCCAAATGGACGAAGCGGCAGCCGCAGTCAAGGAAGCGACCGCCATCGCCGAACGCGCCCAGCTGCAGTACGAGTCCAACATCGGCGGCGTAAACACGACAGTCGCCAAAGCGAGTGCGGAACTTGAGCAGGCCAAGGCCTCACATAAGCAAGCGCTGGCAACCGTAGAAAGCACCGAGGGCCAACTGGAGTTGGCGCGTTATTACCTGGACAATACGCTCATGGTGGCCCCCGACGATGGACACATCGTGAACCTCCAAGTCCAGGCCGGAATGGTAGCTGGCACCGTCCGGTTCGGCGGCATCGCCGCTTTCATCATCGACCATGACACCTACATGCTGGCCAGCTTCAGCCAGGAGACGCTGAAGTACGTCAAGCCGGGGATGCCGGCCGAAGTCGCTATCGATCTGTATCCAGGCCAGGTTTTTTCTGCACGAGTGGACTCCATCTGGTGGGCCAGCGGCCAAGGACAGTACTTGCCGAGCGCGGACTTACCCAAGTGGCCGAGTGGGGCAAGCGCCAACCCAGGGAGCGACTTCCCGTCGGCGGCTGTCCCTCCACTGCTCTCAGCTATGCAAGGCGAGTTCGCCGTGAAGTTTTACCCCCTTTACCCAGCGAAAGTGGGCCTGCCCATCGGCGCACAGGGCACGGTCGCGATTTACACGAAACCCGGAGCCTGGGCAGCGCTACGCAAAATCGCCATTCGCTCACACACGTGGATTAACTGGTTGTATCCAATTCCGTTCTGATGTGGTTTGCCATGTACAGTCGGCAAGACAGTAAGAAGAATTGGTGGACGGTGCACATGAGTGATTCCATGCCTGCAAGCCGCCTCAGTGCGCAGCTCGGTGCTCTTGCCGCTGCGAAGATCGTGTTGGGTACCCTCGTCTTGCTTGGCCTCTTTGCCTGCAATGTCGGCCCCAACTACAAGCGTCCTGCGCTGAACGTTCCGGACCAGTACCGCAGTGCCCCCGAGCTAACTTCGCAGCAATCCGGCAGCGAACAATTTGCCCAGATGAAATGGTGGGCCGTTTTCCAGGATGAGACCTTGCAGAGCCTGATCAAGGAAGCGCTGGCCAACAATTACAACTTACGCATCGCTGCGGCCCGTGTCATGGAGGCCAACGCCAACCTGGGCATCACTCGCTCTTATCAGTTCCCTTCGGTGAGCGGCTCGTTCGGAGTCACAAATGAGCGCAATCAGCTGTTTCCCAAAGCCCCGACCTTTGATATTGCGCAACTGTCGTTGTCCTATATCGTCGATTTCTGGGGACAGTACCGCCGTGCCACCGAGGCTGCACGCGCCAACCTTCTTGCGACCCAATACGGACAAGATGTTGTACAAGTCAGTTTGATCTCATCGGTGGCCAGCGATTACTTTCTGCTACGCATGTATGACGCACAACTTGAATTTGCCAGGAAGACCTGGGAAGCTGACAAGGAGATTCTCGCGCTGACCGAGATTAAGTACAAAGAAGGCGCAGTCTCCTACGGCGATGTGCTTCAGGCGCAGACGTTGGTTGAGGTGTCCAAAGCCGAGATTATCACTTTACAACAGCTCGCCCCGCAGACCGAAAATAATCTCAGAACTCTGTTGGGCAGGAATCCGGGGGATGTACCCCGCGGGCTCAGCCTGCAGGACCAGCCTCATCTTCCAGAGGTACCGCCGGGACTGCCTTCGGCACTGCTGCAGCGCCGGCCTGACGTCCGTCAGGCCGAAGAAAACCTTGTCGTGGCGAATGCCAACGTCGGCGTGGCCAAGGCCGCGTTCTTTCCTCAAATCTCCCTGACAGGCGACTTCGGCGCACAGAGCACCTCCATCACTAGCTTTTTGTTGGGTCCGGCGACCTTTTGGTCGGTGGGCGGGCAGGCCCTTCAGCCGCTGTTTCAGGGAGGCCGCATCCGTGCCAACTACCGGCTCGCCTGGGCGCAACGCGACGAAGCCGAGCTGAACTACAAGCAAACTGTGCTGCAAGCCTTTGGCGATGTTTCCAACAGCCTGATCGGCTACTCCCAATCACGACAGTTCCGCATGCAGAGCGAGGAGACAACCAAGACTTATCAGGACCTCACGAATCTGGCAAACATTCGTTACCAGGGCGGAACAACCAGCTTTCTCGAGGTGCAGTATTACACCCAGGATTACTTTGTTTCGGCATTGAACCTTGCACAGGCATGGTACGCAGAATTGCAAAACTACGTTCAACTTTACCAAGCGCTCGGCGGAGGGTGGGACCAAGAATAAACGTTAGAGCACCACTAGCGGCGACGTCTGGACAGTGCCGGTGGGCGGCGGTGTGGGGAGGATCATGAAGCTAGGGTTCCAGCCAGTCAACTTGCAGGCGGAGTTTTATGGCAATGCGGTTTATCCCTCGGGTGGATCGTCATGGACAATGCGGATGCAGATTGCGTTCCTGTTCCCCAAGCTCTCACCGGAAGAGAAGAAAGCGCTCATGGAAGAGCAACTCAAGAAACTAGAACAACAGCAGAAAGGGCCGGAGAAGAAATGAACCGCCCACTCAGGTGGTGGATGAAGGTCCAGTTCTGCGATTTGGCTTTGAGCAAATCGGGAAACTGGAAAGTAACAGAGAAAAATTGAAATCAGGAGGAACCTTGAGTCGATTCCAGCGAGCTGTGTTTCCTGCCTTTCTTCTCTATCAATCACCAGATGCTGACATCGGGTAAGCAGGATTCGCTCGATACGTATGTCAATCGCATGGACGCAGCCCTGCCGTATGAGGTCGATAGTCGGAGGCGATGGCGCGCCTCAAGGAGGATTTTCGCGTCGCCGATTCGTCGCGATCGTCAGCCGAAGCTCAAACAGGCACCTAACTCACCTGACATCCAGCTAAAGTCCTTGCACTATTGTCAAAAATGACAGTTCCCGTCAGACCTCTCTTGTAGTGAAGTAACAAGCCATAGGCCAACCTCGTGGGTCGGAGGGCAGTTCGGCGATCTCCTAGTTTCTTTGCGTGGCAGCAATGGCCGCCACGAAATCGGATAGGAGAGGCCATGCAGCAAACGGCGTCGTCGTAGTTGCGGTGCTGCAAAAACAAAGTATCGCCGGGACGCAGAGGATTGATCGTCGCCATACTCCAGGAGTTGAAAAATGAAGAGTCGATTTGGTCTGTATATGCTCGCGTTGTGGTTTGTGTCATCTCTGATTTCAGTTGCGCAGGAATATCCGAAGATCGAAGTTCCTGTGGGTTTTTCCTTCGTTAATGTGCATCCCGACCTCACGCCTATCACCAGTTTCAATATTTTTGGTGGCGGTGGCGGATTCGTGTATAACGTGACGCCCATTGTGGGAATCAAGGCCGATTTCATGGGCTATACCCAGGGCAGCGGCGTTCGGCAACGGCTGATCAACAATGGCTTTACCGTCGGCCAACTCAGCGGCAACGTGTTCACCTACATGTTTGGTCCACAGTTCAAGAAACATAGTGGCAAACTGCAGCCTTTCGGGGAAGCCCTGTTCGGCGCGGCACACAGCAATGCCTACGCGCAGATTTACAACATCATTCACGGTGGAGTTTCCGGTAGCAGCAACAACAATGCTTTTGCAATGGAATTTGGTGGCGGCCTGGATTTTGCCGTGACGAAGACGATTCAGTTGCGACCGGTTGAGGTGGATTACCTCTACACCAAGTTTGGCGTGAACGGCACCAGGTATGCGGGAACCCAGAATAATTTCAAATATTTCGCCGGTGTCAACTTCACCTTCGGAGGACAATAAGATCGAACTCTCCGTAGCCACATGCGCGGCTGTAGTGGCAGCCAGGCTGCAGCACAAAGGGACAAGACTTGAAGTCGGTTAACTGGAAGGAGGCGCAATGACTGCCAAATTCAATCAACGGCTTTGAGGACTTGGAAGTCTATGGAGGGAGCAGCAATGACCGCCAAATTCAATCAGAAGCTTCTGGCATCCGCGCTCAGTTTGCTACTGGCGGTAATCACTACGCCGGGGCTTATCGCGCAGCAACCGCAATCGACACCTCCACCTTCTTCCTCTTCCAGTGGACAGGGAGTGCCACTGACTGAGCAAGAGCTGGATAATCTAGTGTCACCGATCGCGCTGTACCCCGATGCCTTGGTGGCCCAGATTCTTGCTGCATCAACGTTCCCTGACCAGGTGGCCGTTGCCGACAACTGGTTGCAGCAGAACAAATCGCTCACCGGCAGCGCCTTAATGCAGGCGGTCAACGGTCAGTCCTGGGACCCTAGTGTGAAGGCCCTGACGCAGTTTCCGTCGGTGCTGAACAATCTGGCGCAAAACCTCGCGTGGACATCTCAATTAGGGGAGGCGTATCACAACCAGCAGTCGCAAGTGATGTCGGCTATTCAGACATTGCGTCAGCAAGCCAAAGCGGCCGGGAACCTGAAGAGCACACCTCAGCAGACCGTCACGACGCAGAGCCAAGGCGGTCAGCAAGTGATCGTCATCCAGCCGGCGAATCCGCAGGTCGTCTATGTTCCGCAGTACAACCCGACGGTAGTTTACGGAACGCCGTACACCGCCCCCGGCTACAGTACGGGCGCACTGGTGGCGACGGGTCTGCTTTCCTTCGGGGCGGGAATTGCAGTCGGGGCTATGATGAGCGGCGGTTGCTGCGGCTGGGGCTACAGCAGTTGGAACTGCAATTGGTATCACGGCGGGGCATACTATGGCGGACATCCGTACTACGGAAATGCTGCATGGCACGGCGGCTATTACAACAACGGCTATCACCCCAACTACAACAACGGTTACCAGCACAATGGAAACAATAGTTACAACCGCTACGGAAACAATAGCTACAACCGCAACACGAATGTCAGCGGCAACACGGTAAACGTCAATCGCGGTAACACGGCCGCCTCGAACTCGTGGGACAAGTCTGGATGGTCGAACTCTGATGCCGCTCGCGGTTGGGGATCGCAAGACACCGGCAGTCACGCGACGGCCTTCAGTGGTTATGGCGACCACTCTGGCTCCAGCTTCGGCAGCGGCGGATGGGCAGACCGCTCTGCGAGTTCGCGCGGATGGGGCAGCCGAGGCGGAGGTGGCGGATGGGGCGGCGGTCGCTTCGGAGGCGGCGGGCGTTTCGGCGGTGGTGGCGGCTTCCGCAGGTGATGCCGGCAACGCAAGAAAGCTGCACGGAGATTCGGAGGCTCTGAATGCCAGCAAGGATCGAAAGCATTCTTCGATGGTCAGTTGTCTTATGGCTCAGCGTTCTGGTTTTCGGCTTAACTTCTTGCAACAAGCAGGAGAAGCCGGCCGAGGCACCGGCCCAGGTTGTGCAGAAAACGTTCGCATCTCCGGATGACGCGGCGAAAGCACTCGTTGAGGCGGCGAAGGCAGACAACCGCGGCGCCATGCTGGCCATCTTCGGCCCTCAGTCGAAGGAGATTATCTACTCGCAAGACGCGGCGCGCGATAAAAACGAATTCGCAGCGTTTGCCTCGGACTACGACGTCATGCACCGCTGGCGCAAGTTAGACAACGAGAGCTACGTGCTGATTACGGGCGCCGATAACAAAGTTTTCCCCATCCCGTTGAAGAAGAATAACGCGGGCCATTGGGCGTTCGACACAGCGGCAGGCAAACAGGAGATTCTTTCCCGCAGAATTGGCCGCAACGAAATGGCAGCGATTGATGTCTGTGGCGCCGTGGCCGATGCCCAGAAAGAATTTATTTTGCAGCCTCACGATGGCGTGAAACAATACGCACAGAAGTTCATCAGCGACGAAGGCAAACAGAATGGGCTGTACTGGCCGTCACCCGAGAGTCAACCAAAGAGTCCACTGGGCCCGCTGTTGGCCTACGCTTCGTCTCAGGGCTTCCAGGTAAAGCCCGATTCACACCAGCCGTTCTACGGCTACTTCTTTCAGATACTCGACAAGCAGGGACCGGATGCCAAGGGCGGACCAAAGAGCTATATCGTCAACGGCAAGATGACAGGTGGATTTGCTGTCCTGGCGTATCCCGCTCAATACGGCGGCTCCGGCATCATGACATTCATCATCAGCCAGAATGGCGTTGTATTCGAGAAAGATCTCGGCAAGACAACAGGTCAAATCGCTGCAGCGATAACCGAGTTCAATCCCGATAAGACGTGGGAGGTTGTTGAGCCGTAACCGGCATCTCAGGGGCATATCACAAGCACGGCTCTAAGTGAACGCAAGCCGCGTAGCCATAATGCTGGTAGAAGTTAGCCACAGACCACGAGCGGAGACCGTTCACACGCTGCTCGCTCTACCGAGAGCACCATGAACAGAGAATCCCAATGATGATAGTCGAATCGGTTTCCAACCCCCTCGTTGTCCCTTGGTACACAGACTGGGCATGGGGTGCTCCGTTGATCGCGCTCACCGTGATTATCCATGTACTGGGCCTGGCGCTGATACGCCAGAAGTTCGTTGGCACTTTTAGACACGCAAACCGTCGTAACCAAGCCACGCTCTTCGCAGTCGTTTTGGGAGGAACGACTTTCTTGGCAACTGCACTGCACGCAGTCGAGGCGGCTCTCTGGGCCGCTGTCTATTGCGGCCTAAACGCGATTTCGGAGTATAAGTCCGCGATGCTTTACTCTTTAAATGCAATGACCAGTTACGGGCATACGAACCTAAAGTTGGAAGAGCGCTGGTACCTCATGGGAGCAATGGAAGCATTGAACGGATGGATTTTGTTTGGAACTCACGACGGCCTTTCTGTTCGCTGTGATTGAACATTTTGGATTCATGGGTAGGCCGAGAGAATATACCAACCCCTGAGCTGTCAAAGGTCTACTCCAATACTGCAGTGAAATCGCCTCAGTACTCATTGAGACCGGCATCGATTTGTGAGCCTGGCTTGTTTTTGTGCCAATTTCAGTGGTGGAGCCGAACAAGCACTGGGTACCGTGTCATAAACGGCACTTCCGTGCGAGCTTTGTTTTCCCGTTAAGTGGTTGATGCCATATGACTTGAAACGACTTCCCGCCTTAACCCAACTAAGCTCGCAATCACTCGCTGTATCTAATTATCGCCAATCGTTCCAGATTGAGAGTTCTGGCATCCCCAGCCAGGACCGACGTCTCGTCTTCGACGTTAACAATCTGAAATTCTTCCGGCGCCCCAAGGAATGAAACGCAAAACGTCCGACCTGACTTCTGTGCTGGCGCGCTGCTGTAACGGCCTAGCGAGGCAAGTGCTCGCGACGCAGTGTTGCTTGCACACACTCCTATCGCGAAAACCCCGTCCCCTTCTCAGGAGCACGAAGACCGAGAATCCGCTTTCAGTATTGTAAGTTTTGACAGTAGAAGAACTGGGAATCATGCGGTAACCTCTCCGTTTCTAGCGGCCGGATTCGCCAAAACCAAGCGCTGTTGCTGGCAGACCAAGCAGCAGCTGGTGAGAACGTTGGAGGTTTCGCATGACAGTGGGTATCGCCACCGATCACGGCGGGTTTGCTCTGAAGGAAGAGTTGATGGCAAAGTTGCGTGCAGCCGGACATGAGGTCACGGACTTCGGCGCGCACGCCCTGAATCCTGACGACGACTATCCCGACTTCGTCGTTCGACTGGCTAACGCCATTATCTTGGGCCAAGTCGAGCGCGGCGTGGCCATCTGCGGCAGCGGAGTGGGCGCTTCCGTTTGTGCCAACAAGGTCAAGGGGGTTCGCGCTGCGCTGATCCACGATCACTTCTCTGCCCGACAGGGTGTCGAGGACGATCACATGAACATCTTGTGCATGGGTGGAAGAACAGTGGGTCCGGAAGTGGCCTGGGACCTGGTGGAAACTTATCTCGCAGCCGAGTACAGCCAGGCCGAACGGCATCTGCGTCGCCTGGGCAAAGTAGCGGCATTGGAAGGCGCGGTGTCGTTCATCAGAAGTGGGCCGGCATGAATACCGAAGCCGACTGTGGTTCTCAATGTGATTGGCAAGGAATAAGATTCAGCCGCAGCTGACAAAAGCGAGGGCAGCAACGGAATCAAAGAAGAGACAAGAAGAAAGCGAAAAAGAATACGAACGAAGAAGAAGTAGTCTGTTCCCAGCGTGACCCAAAATGAATGGGAACCCCTCCCTCACATCGCGATTCGACCTGCTTAAAGGGATTCTGCCGATTCAGCGCAAGCAGACTCTCAAGGACGCGGTCGCTGGCTTCCAACTGGCCGCGATGAACATTCCTCAGGCGCTGGGCTACACCAAGATTGCGGGAACTCCCGTTGTAACCGGGTTCTACACTTTGCTGCTGCCCCTGTTCGCATTCGCAGCGATTGGTTCTTCGCGCTACCTCGTAGTAGCGGCGGATTCCGCCACGGCTGCCATCCTCGCCGGCGGGTTGTCACGCTTGGCGCCAATTGCCAGCCCGCATTACATGGCGCTGGCGAGCATGGTCGCACTGCTCACTTCCGTCTTCCTTTTGTTAGCTCGCATTCTCAAACTGGGATTCCTTGCCGACTTCCTTTCGCAAACCGTGCTCGTTGGGTTTCTCACTGGCGTCGGATTCCAAGTCGGGATCGCCGTGCTGGGAGAAATGCTCGGTCTGCAGATTCAATCGCGCCGCACCGTAATTCAACTGATCGATGTGATTCGCGGCCTACCTCAGGTGCACCTGCTGACGGCAACAATCTCAATCGTTATCGTTTTAACCATCTTCGTGAGTGCACGGTTCGCCCCCAAATTGCCTGGTCCGCTGATCGCCGTTATTGCGGCCATCGCGGCAAGCGAAATGTGGAACTTTGACGGTCGAGGCGTGAATATCGTGGGGCCCGTGGCGGGAGGGCTGCCCCATATCGGTCTTCCCGACATGCATCGTCACGAGATTTTGCCGTTGATTGGACTGTCTTTCTCTTGCTTTGTGATGATCGTGGCCCAGAGCTCAGCCACTGCCCGTTTCTACGCTGCGCGTCACCAGCAACACTTGGATGAAGACAGTGATCTCGTCGGTCTTTCAGCGGCCAATGCAACCGCCGCTCTGAGTGGGACGTTTGTCGTCAATGGCAGTCCGACCCAGACTGCTATGGTCGAGAGTTCGGGCGGGAGCAGTCAACTGGCGCAAGTGTCCACGGCTATCGTGGTCGCGCTGGTCCTTTTGTTCCTGACGCAGCCGCTTCAATACCTCCCGCACTGCGTGCTCGGCTCCATCGTGTTCTTCATCGCAATCCGCCTGATCGATATTCGAAGTCTCAAAGATATTAAGGGTGAAAGCCAAGGTGAATTTGCACTAGCGCTGCTTACCGCCTCCATTGTGGTTTTCGTTGGGGTCGAACAGGGCATCTTGGTGGCCATGGTCTTGTCCCTGCTCCGAGTCGTGAAACACAGCTACCGTCCCCACACCGGTGTGCTGGTTGCGGATGAACATGAAACATGGCGGTTAACTCCACCTGTCGAGGGAAATGTTACCGTGCCCGGACTGGCTATCTATCGATTCGGAGCTTCGCTTTTCTATGCTAATGCTGAGCAGTTTTCCCAGGAGGTTCGTAGAATCGCGAGACCTTCGTCATCTGAGATCCGCTGGCTCGTCGTGGATGCGGAAGCCATTACGAATGTCGATTACACAGCCGCCCGCATGCTGCGTCAGCTTCAGTCTTATTTGTTGCGCCAGGGAGTCCAGTTGGTTATCGCTAGGGGCAATGCTTCACTGCAGGCCGACCTCGTTCGGCACCGCCTCCTGGATGTAATCGGGCTGCAATTCCTATTCCCGCGCCTGCATGAAGCATTGGCGGCTTTTGCTCGGGAAGAAACGCCAGCAGAGCGAGCGGCACAGCAGTGATGTTGCCGCGGCCGAAAGTGCCACGCCTCGGCAGCTAGGATTTCTTTTTCGCTCCTTCGTGACCGCAGTTTGAGATTGATCCAGCGATTCATAAATTAACTTCGAGTTCATTATTGAATCTGGACATTTTGGCTTCCAAAATGGGACGAACACGGTTCGGATTTCCTTCAACGTGCCCGATCTACGGACTCCAAGCAACTGAAATGCGAAAAATCCGGCAGCTGTCGCACCTTTCAGGTTTTCTCCACACCGTCTACTTTGCTGCGTCACCGTCTAAACAATCGTCTTCAGCTCACAAGCACAACGATCAGTCGCCCCCTCCAAGTACTTGGGATTAAGAGAATTAGCTTTGCTCGCGAATCAGGCAACTGAGCCCAAGGCAGTTGCGCTGTTTGAGTGTCAGGTGCCGGTTAGGGCCTAAGCTTTCGTTAGCCCGAATAGCTACGATCTTTAGTGAGTTCTGTAAAGGACACACGTATGTATCGCCTGCGATATCGTTAAAGTCACGTTGACGTGAAATAGAGCTATTCTTAGCCCCACCACTGTTTTTGTAAATCTTGACAGTTCTCAAACACCTTCTCTTGGAATGAAATGGCACATCGACTAAGGGGAGCCGGCGACGGATCTCGCAAACGAATGTCTCGTTTTCGTGAACAACTAATCATCATGCTTTGCATACTGGTCGCGAAAGGCATCATATTCGGTCAAAAAGCGCCTTCCGTTCCAGACCACCCTTGGGACGCTTCCTTAGCAAAGCCGTACCTCAAAACTCTCCCGCGTCTGCAGCCAGCCTCCACTCTAGATCCAGCAAAGATTTACACCTTATCCGAGTTGGTGAATATCGGCGAAGAGAACAATCCGGAGACCCGCGTAGCCTGGGAGAACGCCAAAGCGCGAGCTGCCGATGTGGGAATTGCCCAGTCCGCCCTGTATCCGACCCTGTCAGCCGCGGCCCTCGCGACAAGCACCCGTTTGGGCATGTTCTTTGGCTCGAGCTTTCAGCGGCAGACGATAGAAACATTTTCCCCTGTTTTTCTTCTGAATTACATCATCTTTGACTTCGGACGACGTTCCGAGCAGATAGCCGCCAGCAAGAGCAATCTGTTGGCCGCCAATTTTCAGTTCAATGACGCGCATCGCGAAATCATCTTCCAAGTGATGCAGGCCTATTACCGACTGCTGAATAACCAAGGACAGCAGGACGCGGCCGAGGTGAACCTGAAGAACGCAAAGACGTTGCAGCAAGCGGTAGAAGACAGGTTCCAGCATGGGTTGGCAACGTTGCCCCACCTGCTTGAAGCCCGCAGCGCTACCGCACAAGCCGATTACGATCTGCAGGCGGCCATCGGAGCGACTAAGATTGCGCACGGCGGTCTGGCGGCAGCCATCGGCATTTCGCCGACGACACAATTTCACGTGGAGAGTATCCAAAACATTAAAATACCGGACAACATCGCCGATACAGTCGAGACATCCATCGACAGAGCGCTCTCACAGCGGCCTGACCTGATGCAACGTTTCGCTGAACTCCGTGCAGCGGGGGCCGAAGTGAAAGCGGCGCAGAGAAGCTATTACCCGATTTTGAGCATTGACGGACACTACGGTCTAGCCCGTTCGTACGGAGACCAGATACACCTGCCAGGAGTCTATTCGCCAACTATAAACACTTGGGATGCCCAGCTAAGCTTGACGTGGACATTGTTTGACGGATTGGCAAGGGAAAAACGGGTGTCCGAAGCGCAGGCGAATCGGAAACAAGCGGCTGCCGGTGTTGATTCGCTTCGTTATCAAGTGGAAAACCAGGTCTGGTCGGCGTACTCCATAGCCTATACTGCGCTTTATCAACAAAAGGCGGCCGCCGCACTGCTAGCGGCAGCAACGGAAGCTTACAATGCCGCCCTAAAGTCGTACACCTACGGCCTGAGCAGCGAAATCGACGTGGTGGCGGCGCAGCGAGCGTTGGCAAATGCGCGCGCGGCGGACGTGAACGCTCGCACTCAATCATTAACTGGGTTGGCCGTTCTGGGCTACCAGACTGGCGAGCTGCTCCATGCGAATAACCCGTGACATGAGGACAAAATTGCGAAGGAAAGTCGGTGGTTTGCCGATTGCGGCAATCGCGGTGTGTACTTCGTCAGTTCTGTTGGCAACGGGGTGCTCCCGGGCGCCCGCTTTTAACATCCTAGGATCATTGTTCCCCGCCTGGATCCTCTGTGGTGTAAGCGGCATAGTGCTGGCCGTTGGTGTGCGGATTGTGTTTGTGCGTGCGAATTTCGAACAAGAACTGTCGCCGTTGATCTTGGTATATCCCTGTTTGGCTGCGTTTTTCACGTTCTCGATCTGGCTGCTGTTATTCAGCTGAATTAGGGAGGAGATGTCATGGCTGAAAACGACGTCCCGATCCAGCGCAAGCGTCTCGGAAAGATTGTGAGCGTGGCGATCCCTGCCGCCGCGTTTCTCACCGGTCTCATGGTCATCTACGAGACGTCGATCTACCCTCGCACCGATGACGCGGAGGTATTTGCCAATTTCATAGGTATCGCTCCCCAGGTGGACGGTCCCATCACCACGATTGCAGTGCAGGACAACGCATTTATCAAGCAAGGTGGACTGCTCTTCGAGATCGACTCCCGGCCTTATGAATATGCCTTAGAGCGGGCCCGATCCGGTCAGCGCACACTGGAGGGCCAGATCGTCGACGAGACTCGGACGATCGCATCGCAAGAGAGCGCGGTCGGTGCCGCACACGCTAACACCGAGAGCGCTGCTGCGAATGTCGATCGCGCTGCGGCAGCCGTCACCGAGGCGCAGGCTCACGTCGCCGGCGCCAAGGCGGAATTGGATCGCGCCCAGGCGGAACTTCTGTATACGTCCAACAACTTTCATCGCATCGAGCCCCTGCTGGCAGAGCAGTTTGTAACCGTCGACCAGGTGGACCAGGCCAGGACAACGGTAATAGCACGACAGCAAGCGGTAGATCAGTCGCGCTCGCAAGTAGCCCTTGCAGAGGCACAGGTGCTATCGGCCCGGGCGCAATATGAACAGGCGAAAGCCGCTATGCAACAAAGCCATGCGCAACTGGCTCAGTCGCAACACAGCGTATTGACGCTCGAGCCGCTCACCGCACAACGCGAGGGCAAGGCCGCCACCATCCGCACCGCCGAATATAATCTGAACAATTGCCGCGTCTACGCACCTTTCGACGCGCGGGTCACGAACCTTACCATTTCGCAAGGCGCTTATGCACATACCGGCCAGCAAGTCTTCACGCTTATCGACACAAGTATCTGGTGGGCCGTAGCCAACTTTCGCGAAACTCAGCTCCGGCACATCAAGCCAGGACTGCACGCCGACGTATATGTGCTGTCGCGCCCCAATGTGCGCTATGACGGCATAGTCGACAGCGTCGGCTTTGGAGTGCGACCAGACGCAACCCTGGTCGGATCTTTTTCGCCTGGGCTGCCCGATGTGCAACGTACTCTGAACTGGGTACATTTGGCCACACGTTATCCGGTGCGGGTGCGCATCCTGGCGCCTGAAACCGAACCGTTTCGCGTGAGCGAGTCAGCGGTCGTGGTTATGCGACCGGCTCGATCCGGGAGCAAGCGGTAGCAATGTCATCCCAGGATCAAGCGCTGCCCGCGGTTGCCGGCTTTAGGACACTGGACGACGCCAGCGCCTGGTTCTGGCGGTTTCTCAAGACCGAGTTAGCTCCATATCCAGGCCGCACCTGGCTGGCAGTGCGCATCACTACAGCAGCCACCATCACCATGCTGCTGGTAATGACCTTTCGTATCCCGTATGGTTTCCTTGGAGCGATCTACACCCTTCTCCTCAGCCGGGAGAATCCCACCGCAACTTTTAACGGCGCTGTTAAGACAGTAGTCGTTTATGGGATCACCATGCTGTACATCATCGTCGGCATCATGACGATGGTCGACGATCCGCTCACTCACTTTCTGTGGATCACGATGTCGCTCTTTCTGGCGTTTTATCTTAGCCACATCATTCGCGACTATTTCACGGCGATTGGATTCGGCTTCATGCTTGCTGTAGCGATTCCGCTGTGGGATGAAACCTTGCTCGCGGTCTATCAACGCACCGAAGATACTCTTTGGCTAGGCTCGTCCGTTGTTCTTGGCGCAGTCGTTGTGGCGGCCGTGGAGTACGTTTTTCGCTGCGTGAATCCGATCACTTATATAACACAGGCCATTGAGAGCAGACTGCGGGCGGTTGAAGATCTTGTACGGCAGCTTGCCGCCGATCTTCCTGTCGGGAGCAGGGTGGAAAAAGAGCTTTCCCTGTATTCGACTCTTGGCACTTCCAAGCTGCGACGAGAGTTGCTCACCTCCGGTTACCCGCCGGAGCTCATCGCGCAGATGAACGTAGCAGCTGCCTTGCTGGGGCGTTTGGTCGATCTTGCCGCCAGTCTGGGCATTGCTCGCTCCACCCAGTCCGTCGCTATCGGCGCGGCAGATCGTGACCGATGCTCACGCCTAGCGAACGAGATTTCCAGTCTTCGCGGCGATCTACAGCGACGTAAACTGCCGCGTGCAATCGACATCGCCAGTCAGCCTGAGCCGTCGGACGTGCCACTTCTCCCCGAAATGGAAAAAACGGTCGCCCTGATACCGCATGCGTTTTCCCGCGCAAAGAGCGTAAAGGAACTATTTCCTTCGGCGCCAATGGGCGCCGAAGTCCGCTCACGGCTGTTCGTCCCCGACGCTTTTTCCAATCTCGACCATCTTAAATTTGCGGTGCGCGGTACGCTGGCCACCATGGTTGCCTACGTGTTTTACCAAGCGATCGATTGGCCGGGTCTCGGCACTTCGATTGCAGCCTGCATTATCACAGGGTTGTCGACGATTGGGTCATCACGGCAACAGCTGTTTCTTCGAATGGGGGGAACGATCATCGGCGGTTGCGTCTTCGGTATGGGCGCACAGATCTGCGTGCTTCCCTATCTTGATTCGATTACGGGCTTCACCGTTTTATTTGCGGTGGTCACTGCAATTACAGCTTGGATCCTGACAGCAACCCCGAGGCTCTCCTATCTTGGCGTGCAGCTTGCCCTGATTTTCTATCTGATCAATTTGCAGGAATTCGCTCCGCAGTTTTCCCTGGCCATCGCCCGCAATCGCGTCGTTGGAATACTGCTTGGCCTGGTATCCATGTGGCTGATCTTCGATCGACTGTGGGTCGGGGATGCTTTGCGGAAGATGCAAGATGCGTTTTCCCGCAATTTGCGGATGCTGGCTGAACTCTTTGAACAATCGCGTAACGACAACCGCGAGGAAGCGGCCAGGCGGGGCCTGCAGTTACGTGATCAGATCCATGACGGTTTCAATGCGGTTGAGGCGCAATCGGAAGCCGTGCTTTTTGAGTTCGGGCCGTCACGTGCACGAAAACTCAAAGTTCGTGATGACTTCAGGCGTTGGCAACCTGCCCTCGGTATCCTGTTGCAGCTGCAGATCACATTCCTGGAATACCTTTCCGCAAGGCCGTTCGCAGAACTACCCCAACCAATCGCAGAAGCACAGGCTGCCTTTGAAAAAGACATGGCCATCATCGCCCAAACCATCTCCGACGACGTCGCCGGAACGGTTCCCACCACGGCTCCCGATGTTCAAGAATCTGCTGCGGCGCTGCGGCAAGCGATTCGCCAGCACTACGCACAATCAGGCTTGCCAATTCCTCCAGCGCTCGGCGGCATAATCGCCCTCACCCAAAATCTCGCATCCATCGTTGCCCCGCTGTATGTGGACATCCACACGACCTTTACAAATCCCCAGCACGCCGTAATGCATCATCCGCAAACTAGACTGAGCGAAGCTTGGCACCACAGACTGAACTGACGGTAATTGCAAAATTATTGCAAAAGAAGACATCGCCATTTATGTCGACACTCCCGTATGTATCGCCTGCGATATCGTTAAAGTCGCGTTGACGTGAAATAGGCTGTGTTTAGCCCCACCACTGTTTCTGTAAATCTTGACAGTTCTCAACCGCCTCCTCTTGGAATTAAATGGCACATCGACTAAGGGAGAACCAGTGACACCAGCCTACAACGACCAGACGGAAGTCGTTAACGAACAAACCGATCGGTGCGCAGCGAGCGGTCAAGATCAAGTATTACATGACCACCGACGAATACTTTCCAGAGCAGGAGAGACCCTGATGAACACTGTATCGAAAGCATTAAGAGTAGCCGTTCTGTTGGTGATTGCCACGGCGTGCGTGTCCGCGTTCGCCCGCGAGAAATACGAAACCATTGACGCTACGGCCTATGGCACGAGCACACAGCTTGGCAGAAATGTCGGCGTGACCGTCATCATATACGAGTGGTCCACTCCCGAAGACCGTCAAATTCTGATCGAGGCCTTCCAAAAAGGTCAGAGTCAGGGTTTAGTGAACGCACTCCAAAAGATGAAGGCTGTGGGGCGTATTCAGATTCCGGGTACGCTAGGATATGACTTGTCGTTCATCCGCCTCATTCAGACCCCAACCGGCCGCACAATTCGCTTTGTTACGAACCGTAAGATTGCGTTCGCCGAAGCTTATACCGACAGCCAGTCTCAGTCGTTCGATCTAACAGCAGGCGAGTTCCAGTTGAACGACCAGGACAAAAGCAAGAGCACCGGGGTTCTGTATCCAGCCTGCCAATTAACCATCAACAAAGATGGTGACTTGCAGATGGAACTGAACCAGAATGCCTGGCGCCTCAGCAACATTATCGATTGGAAGGGCACTGCGCAAAACTAGGTGATCCGCTCCCTGGTCAGGTACGGGTCAGCAATTGTGCATCACGCCGCACTTCAGCCTCCCCCGTGATCTGACACGGAAATTCATGGCAGCATATTCACATCAAGAGAGGTGGAAATATGAAGGCTGTACAACAACGCAAAGCAGCTCTGGCGGTGATTTGTGTCCTGGTGCTGGCAAACACTGCTGCGCTTGCCAAGAGCAAGTACGCCTGTGACGAACCAAATCCGGCCAGTTTGTGCAATTCAGCTAACACTTGCGGCTCGGCAACCGCTCCGTGCACCGTCGACATTACGAAGGCCGGAAACTCGTCCAACGTGAAGCCAAGTATTCCCAATGCGAAAAACAATCAGTTCTTCTGCGTCAAGAAGGGAACACAAGTCGTCTGGATGACGTCCAACAAGAACACCGGGTTCATGATCTCCTTCGGCACCGACAATCCCTTTGACCCCGACGATCCGATTATTGGCGGTGCCAGCAAGCAGATCACGGGTAGGGCCAACACTCCGGGCTGCTACAAGTACGATGCCGGTGCTTTCTATCCCGGCGCGACTTACGGCATGAGCGGCGGCAGCAAGCCCGAATTGGTTATTCTGCCGTAGTGGAGCTGACCAGTCGCCGTATGCCGAATAGAACGGCGCGTACCGCATGGTCAGTGCTGGCAAAGGACTAGCCTATCTCGCCGAAGCGGGCCGCCCTCGACGCAAAACAAACGGTCTGAAGCAAAACCTTCAGGTCCGCGACT
>Ga0066395_10000240_pt1 | contig 20557 bp, 17 predicted proteins | sample PanSoiPlot1MoBio_FD_61218 | JGI IMG/M metagenome (GOLD analysis project Ga0066395, IMG submission 61218) | Tropical forest soil microbial communities from Panama analyzed to predict greenhouse gas emissions - Panama Soil Plot 1 MoBio | ecosystem: Environmental > Terrestrial > Soil > Tropical... | reverse complement strand
TTATATTGGCTGTCCTCGATGGAAGTGCCCAGAACGACGCAGTTGACGGGCAGGCCGTGCTTCCTGCCCACGTCGATAAACGGCTTGCGACTGACCCTGGTAGCGAACAAGTTGTCAAGGACGATTTTCCCCTGCCCGCCCATGATGTAGGTTTCAAGGGGATGGAGGAGATCATCGACTTTGCCGGTCATCACGTCGCGGTTGAGTCGAAGGTAGCCCCGATCAACGTAGTCCTTGGTCACAGTGGTCTTGCCACTAGCCGGGTAGCCCAGGACCAGGACGATCTCAGAGGGCGTCTGCCTCGGCCTGGGAGCAGGTAAGGCGGCGGGCACGCTCTTCTTCCGAGTGGTGGTCGGTCTGGCCATAGCTCTCCTTGTCGAAGTGCGAGAGGATGCGGCGGTAGACCGGCTCGGTGACGTACCGACGCACCACGGCCTGCCACCCTTTGGGGCCGATCAGCCCCTTGACCATGCTGGAACTGACTTCCGCAATATCGCGCGGAGGCATCAAGAATACCGTCTCGATGTCCGGGGCCAGGTCGCGGTTGATGTTCCGCATGGCCTGTTCATTTTGAAAATCGCTGGCGTTTCTTATTCCGCGAAGGATGTAGCGGACGCCAAGGGAACGGGCGTAGTTGACCAGGAATTCGCTGTCAAAGACGACCACCTGGACATGATGAGCCGTCAGGGCCATTTGACCCTCGACCGTCTCGCGGATCATGGCCAAGCGTTCACTACTCCCGAAGGTCGGATTCTTCTCCGGGTTGACAGCGACGGCCACCGTCAGATGGTCGAAAAGGCGGTGCCCTTCCTCGATCATCCACCAATGGCCCAGGGTAAGCGGGTCGAACATCCCGGCGTAGACGGCGCGACACATATTACTGCTCGCTTGCGTGTTCGGCGTCAGCCCGATCCTTGAGAATATAGCCCAACTTGTCCGCCAGCATTTTGAGAAGCTGGTACTGGACCGGCTCGGTGTTGTGGCGGAAGGCGAAAACGCTGCCCAGCACGCTCACGCAATTGCCGCCGACAGCGCACAGCACGGTATAATCCGCGTGGTGCTGCTCGACAACCGTGGCGGCGTTGGCGTTGTGACCGGACGAGATGTCAATACCACGTCCGTCGTCGGGCCGCAAGTTTAATTCCTTGATCGCGTTGGCGACCTTCCTGCCGAAGTCCGTGTCCTTTTCGATGGCGTCGAGCGCATCGTTGAGGACGATCATGGTGGTGTTGAAGCCCAAGGTGTCCTCGCTCATGCGGTAACTTCCGGGCCGGTCTTTCGCTGCGAGGGCCGGCGGTCCTCGTCTACCTTCTTACGCTTTTCGCTCCAGGCCGGCATCTTCTTGCCCATCCAGGCGCGAAGCTGCTCCATGCTCCAGGGCTTGAAGTCGTGCTTGTCCACGCCGATGTCGAGCGTCAGGTTGTCGCCCCGCTCGTCCTCATCGAAGTATAGGCCGTGGACGTGGCCATAGAGCATCCAACTCCCCTTGTGGGAACGATCCCAGGCCCGCATCGGGTAGTGGTTGAGGAAAATCCACTGCCCGTCCACGTTAATGAGCCGTTGATCTTGGACCTGATTGAAAAGGCAGGCGAACGAAGTCTCGTCGTGGTTGCCCCAGATCAAGTTGATCGTCTGGCAGTTGATGCGGTCACGAAGCTCGCGGGCACGCCGCAGGTCGTGGCCCCAGAAGGCATCGCCGCCGTGCCAGAGGATGTCGTCCCGGCCCACGCGGGCGTTGATGTTGTCAATCATGACCGAGTTCATCCAGTCGATGGACTCCTCGGAAATGCGGACCTTGTGCGGCTCGATCTGCCCCGCATCCGCCAGCGCCATAAGCTCCTGCTCACGACTGCTGACGAAGGGGCGACGGCAATATTTGATGATATTGCCGTGGTCGAAGTGTGTGTCCGCGATGAACCAATTCTGAACCATTTCTTTACCTTTCCAGTGTAATCTCACTTAGTTTCTACCGTAGTATAGTGAGAAAACGCCGGATTGTAAAGTGATTCAAACCAACCAGTGCGGGTTGGCAAGGGTCCACTTGACGATGCGCTGGATGCTTTCGCGGAAGGGGATCGGGTGCTTCCAGCCCAGGTTGGCCAGCTTCTCGCCGTCCAGGGCGTACCGCCGGTCGTAACCCTTACGGGCACTTTCACTTGGGACGAGACGGTACTTCAGGGGCTTGCCCATGATGTCCGCGACTAGCTCGGCCAGTTCGAGGTTGTTCATCTCCACGTCGCCGCACACGTTATAGCGGTCGGGCCGGGTGGCACCGTCCCCGTACATGGCGACGGGGTGTTTCACCAGGAAGGTGAAAACGTCGGCGTGGTTCTTGGCGTGCAGGTAGTAGCGGCTGCCGATGCTCTGGGGGCTGTCGCCGTATATTTCCATCTCCTGGCCTGTGGCCACCTTCCAAATGATCTTGGGAAGGAACTTCTCCTTGTCCTGCCACTCCCCGATATTGTTCATCGTGTTGGTGATGACCACCGGGACGCTGAAGCTGCGCCAATACGAGATGGCGACGGCTTCCTGGGCGGCTTTCGAGGCGGCGTAGGGGTTGGAGGGGACGATGGTATCCCATTCGGGGTGGGCGCAGCCGGGCGGGCAGTCACCGTATATTTCGTCGGTGCTGACCTGGAAAAATATCTGGGGTTCGACGCGGCGGGCGAACTCCAGCATGTTGATTGCCAGGTCGTAATTATTCCGCAGGCAGGTGACGGGATCGACCGTGGACCGCTCCACCGCCGAATCCGACGCCATGTTGATGATGTAGTGCAGGGGCTTGGACAGCACGTTGCCGCGCTCGTCCAGCCGCCGCCCCATGATGAGATTTTCGATTTGGGGGCTAAGCGGCGTGGCGAGGTCGTACTTATAAACCTTCAGCCGATCCGGGGCCTGGGCGATGGCGTCCGCCAGCCGGGAGTGGGTGCCCTTGTGCCGGAAGGAGTCAAGCCCGATGATCTCCCAATCGGTATTCTCCAAAAAATACTCGACGCAGTGGGCACCGATAAACCCGCCGCAGCCCGTAAGTAATACTCGCTTGGTCATTCTTCCTCTGGCGTTTGCGCTTTCTCCACTTCAGACGGTGGCCAACCCCGGAACAGCACCACCAGCATCTTCACGGCAAAATTGAAGCTGGCGAGCGCTGCGCAGAGGACCAAGAACAGGAATAAGCCCTGCCCGAAGTGGTCCCACCTAGAAATTATATCAAGCAATTTATCCATCGAGCATTTCCTTGATACGGGCCTCCGTGTGCAGGCCGACCAACTTCTTGACAGGCTTGCCGTCTTTGAAAAGCAGCATGGTCGGCAGGGCGTTGATTTTGAATTCGGCGCTAAGGGCCTGGTTCTCCTCGGTGTTGACCTTGGCGAACAGGGTTTGGCCCTCGTACTGCTTGGCGACACGCTCCAGCACGGGGGTCAGGGCGTTGCAGGGGCCGCACCAAGTAGCAAAAAAATCTACCAACACAGAGGGCTGGTTCGTAACTGTTTCATAAAACGTCGCTTCGGTAAGCGGTAACATCATTCCTCCTCCCAATGGTATTCGGCATGGCAGTTCTTGCAATACAAGGTGCATTTATCAAGCTCCTTGTAGATTCTATCCATGCTCATATTGCGTAGTTTATTCCACTGATATTCCTTCTGAGACGGATCGTTGTGGTGAAAGTCCATCGCACCTGGGCACTTGCAATAACCGCAACCGACGCATTTGCCGCCTTTGTACCCAATTGCCTTGACCTTCTTTTCGCGCTCACGGCGACCCCGGCATTTTCGACAGACCGTGTGCCGGTCCACATCAAACGCTTTAGAATCCACTTGCCCACATTTTTTGCACGATTTCCTGGGGATAGTGCGCAAGCCGTATTTCAACATCCAATAGTGGACCGTATTGTAATGAAGCCGCAGTTCAGCAGCCATACGCCTCTTGGTGTAGCCCAGCTTGATAAATCCCTCCAATATTGATTTTTCCATGTCCTATTATATACTTTTGGGCAGCGAAAAATCAAGGGAAGCAGACAAATGCCCGACTCCGTTGGCGGGGCCACATATTACAGTTACTTGCGGTGTTTCTTTCGCGGCGCTTCGCTACCGACAATATCGAAGCTGACGTTGATGGTCACCGAATAGCTAAGTTCGCCACCCGAAACCGGCACCGCCGGGGCACTGTCGGCCCTGGCCGCAGCCGCCGAGTACATGCGGGGGACGATGCGCTGCGTCTCCTGCACCACCAGCACCTTGCCGAGCTTGAACCCCCCGGCATCGGCGTATAGTTGGGCACGCCGAACCGCATCCTTCATCGCCGCCTGGCGGGCTTCGTCCATCAACTTTTGCGTGTCCTTTACCGCGAAGCGGATGCCCGTGACACGGTTAGCGCCGGCCTTCACCACTGCATCCAACATCTCCCCCAAACCCTTCAGGTCAGACGTGCAGACCGTGACTTGGTTGGAGACATTATACCCGATCAGCTTGGGCGTGGAATTCGGCTTCCCATAATCGTATTGGGCCGATATGGTGAAGTCGCTGGTCTGGATATGCTCCTTCTTGATACCGAACTTCTCCAGCGTGGTAAATAACTGCTGCACCGCCTGGTTGTTGGCGGTCAGCGCTTCGTAGGCGGTTTTCGCGGTCGTTTCGACGCCCACCGAGACGTAAGCCGTGTCCGGCTGGGCCGTTACCTTGCCTTCCCCCTGCACCACGACCTCGCCCTGCGCGGTCGCCGCACAAAGAATGCCGGCAAGTCCCATCAACCATTTCTTCATAAAAGTCCCTTTCTTAACAGGAAGTTAGATTATAGACGAAGTGGTAGGCGTCTTCCTCCCCATCGTCCCCACAAAACCAGCCCTTCACAATTTCATCACACTCGAACCCCATCTCCCGCAAGAACAGTTGGGCAGCCAGGTTGCGCTCACGGACTCTGAACTCCAACCCGGTACGGCGGTGTTCGGACAGCTTGGCCTGGAGCGTATCGACCATATGCCGCCCCACGGAGCGGCGGTGGTACTTGGGGTTCACGGTGAGGTTGAGAATGTTCAAGTAGTGCGGGTGCGGTTCATAAACCATGTAGGCCAAGACGGTATCTAATGAGTCCACGCAGACCATTGCGACACACTCGCGGACGCGGAGGCGTGCTAGGAATTCCTCCTCGGACCACTTACTCTCCCCGGTAGCGGCCTCGATGGCGACGACCTGGGGCAAGTCGCGGCGGATCATCCAACGAATATGCGCCCGCACCCTCGTTTGTGTCATCCATGACTCCTAAGCCCACACCGAGTCCAGACCGATCACTGTCTGCAACTTCTCCTCCCCGTCCGGGAGAACGAGCATTTGTCGGATGGTGGCCAGGTCTTTGTTTTTGAAAATAGCAACCCAGCCGGTCTTGTAGTAATAACTAGAAGGGTCCGCCAGGCTCGGTATTTTCACATACTTCGTGAACCCGAACAGGAAGCGTTTCACCGCCAACTCTGTCAGGTTGATATATTCCTGGGCCTGGGGCACGCTGTCGTTCTTGCCGTACAGCGAGTCCTCGTAGTTGTCACGCTCTGGATTATACAGCCTGCCGCACCGCAAAAGAATAGTAAATAGCGAGCGACGGATTTCGCAGGCGGTCCAAAAGAAGGCGGGCCGCACCCAGAGGATGGTATCGCGGTCGGTTTTGCTGTAGGCGCTGCGGTCGCCCAGGGCCAGTATTTCCTCGGTCTTGCAAATAAACCCGGCCACGTTCTCGCTCTCGCCCGCCCCGTGCGAGAAATAAAAACCCTCGGTCAAGCCGTCCCACTTGGAGGCGAATTGCTCCCGGCAGTGGTCCCAATGACACTGTTTCGGCTCCTGCGCCTCCAGCGCGAACTGGCCTGGCGGCGGGGAGCCGTAGACTTGCTTAAATCCTCTCTGGAGGCCGAATTCCGCTCGCATATACTCCCTCAAACGCTGGTATACTGAACCCGGCAGTCCGACTCCATCGTACAGTTCTCCTTCTCCCGCAGCCGCACGGAAGAAATAAAGGGGCCGGGCATCCTGTATTTATTTATCGGGGTGACGTAAGGGTTGCGAGGAATTCGCGGACGGCAATGCAAGTGAACGGCCCGTTTCTCCTGGCCCCGGATGTTCAACAACAGGTGAAGTTCGTATTCCACCGAACCCTTGAAGACTGATAAGGTGCCGCCGGGGTACAGCCCGGTGACCAGGGACTTCATGTTGTCAACCGACGTTCGTTCGTAGCGGAAAAGACAGTGGTACTCGTGACCGTGACGGTAGATCGCCTTGTCGCCCGGCATGGTGTAGCTCGACACGCACTCGATCATCCAGCCGGAGCGGTGGTGGGCCGTCCAGTCCCAATCCTGATAATCGTCCTGGGGGACGACGATGTGGAAACTCTGCTGCGGTTCGACCTTGATCGACTGCCTCTTGGGACTGATAGCGGTGATAACGTCGTTCTGACTTGACTGAAGGACGACGCAAAGGGCCGAAAAGATAAAGCCGGCGGTTATGGTGATCTCACCGAGCAGGACGTTGGAAGTCTCACTCCAGTGCGTGTAGTCCTCGCGCTGGTGGTAGTAATACGCAGCCCCGTTGCGTAGGTGTTCCACGCGGTCGAGGACCAGACATTCGCTGTTCTCGGTGACTTGGCACGTCTGGTACTCATCGGTTAGAACAACCACCAATTCCTGCTTCGGATACAAGCAGACCAAATGGCTGTCGGCCCTTGGGTTCCTGACCCTCACTGGTGCGTATTTCTTTGCGAACTTCATGCTTTTCAACCAACGCCGCCAGCCATTCAGAATAGTGCTGAACCAGCGCCAAAACTTCATATTTCCAGACCTTTAAGACGTTAGGGTGCCGAGCCGTCAGGTAGATCAGACAATTCTGATAGCCCGCGTAGCGGGTCATCAGGGGCAGGTCCACGTCCAGGCATCGGTCCACATAATGACGCAACTCCGACTCCTGGCGAGCGAACCAGCCGTCGTAGCAGTAGACGAACATCTCCCAGGCGGTCAGGACGACCTCGTTGCCGCCCCGCACCACGCCCGGCGTCTTGCGGGCACCCGCCGCCCCTTCCAACGAACGGGACCAGTTCAGAAAATAATCCTCGTACTCGTCCCACTCCAGTTCCTTGACGTTGTATTTTTGAAAAAGGCGCTGCTTGGTGTAGCCGTTATGGATCGGGGAATAGAACTCCACGACATACTTGCCGGGGTGAATGCCGCCGTCCGTCCACTTGATGGTCACCAGCAACCAACTGCTGTGCCAGTAGGTAGAGTCCTGGGTGCGCAAAATCACCGCCCCCAGGTTGTCGTGGCGGACGACGGGGATACCCTCGATGCCGTGACGTTGGAAATACTCCTCAAAAAGTCGCATCGTATTATTATAAAGTCAGCCCGCCGCGTTTTCCTCAAACCGCCGACTTTGCAGCAGGTCGTCGGAAAGTGCCCAGCAATGGCGGTCCTCGTCCCACACGACGGGATATTTGTCCGGGAATCCTTCGAGAATGTCAAATAAATCCCCGTTCGACTTGGCCCGCTCCACGCTCCGCAAAAATATAAGCGGGTGGACCTTCTGGTAGCGTTCCTTGAACTTCTGGAGTAAGTCGGCATTCATCATCATGGTATTATAATCTAGGCCACTTCACCCCACAATTCCTCCCGGCCCCAGGTGGCGCGAATCTGGTCACAAGCGTCGGCCAATATCTGGCAAATGCGCGATTTGCTAACCCCCATCTCGACCCCGATCTGCTCCTGCGTCTTTTCGTCCTGATAATACGACTTCAGGACCGCACGTCGCTGTTCGGTAAGCCCCTGGCCGACCTTGGCGAACAGGTCGCCGGAAGGCTGTGCCGGGGCAGGTGGTTCGTATTCCAGGGGTGCATATAAACACGGACTGCTGCGGGTGCCCCAGGACAACTCCCGGAGGTAATCGTTGATGGCACCCTTGATGCGGATGCAGGCATAGCATTCAAAGGTGTCGCAGCGTTCCACGTTATATTTATGCGCAGCGTCCACCAGGCCCAAATAGGCGGCGGATTTCAGTTCATCCAGTTGGATGCTGCGGGGTAAGTTTTTCTTTTTGTTGGAGGCGATCTGGTCGGCAAGGGAAATGTGTTTTTCGATAAGTTGATTGGTAGTCATGATAGTATACTTTCGTTAAAGACAGTTAAAATCGTTGAAGATAGTAGTGACCGTGAAAAGGTTTCGCCTGCGATTCCGCAAGAACTCTTCCGCTCACGGTCAACGTTATTATATATGCAGTTAGGGGTCGGTTCAATTCGACTGCGTGATGAAATTCAAAATATTTAGGGCCTGATCGTTCCAGCCGGCCTTGCCGACGAGCCAGCCGCCGTATTTGACGCAGCGTTGCAGCAGCCAGGTGCGAGTTTCATGAAGGCCCGGACTGAAAATGCAGAATTCGTCGTCGTGACCCAGGCCGCAGTGCCGCATCGCCTCGGCCACGTCAAGGCAAGGGGTTATATTATCAGGCACCGCCCGCGTTTTTGTATATTCCACGAAGTTGAGGAAGAAGCGAATCCAGTTCTTGACGTGCAACGGGCCGAAGGTGCCCTCCGGCAATCGAAGCTCAATAGTCCGGCGGCTCCACCGTTTGCGGCGCAGCCCGGTCGCGTAGTTCATCAAGTTCAAAGCCACGCGGCGTTCGGGATTTTCAAAAACGCACAGGTCGAAGGGGCGCACCATCTCCCACACCTGTTGCGGATCGTACTGCGTTTCCGGGTCAAAATGAAAGGTTTGCCAGAGGCCGCGACAGTAGGGGTTGAGACTGCGATGACGGGGCACGCAATTGAACAGGAAATGCTCACATTTCATCCAATGACCCACCAGGACGCCGACCTGGGCCGGAAGAAAGTCACTGATGTCCGCGTGGATGTGCAGGCCGCAATTGTTGTTTACCTGGACGCCGTAGCTCTCCAGGCGTCCGGCGACCTCAGCAATATGCAGCATGTCTTCCAGGCCGCACGCCTTGTAGGAAGCCACTTCGACGCCATAATCCAGGCCCTTGCCCTTCGGCCCGCAGGTTGAATCGGTCTTGACGTGCCAGTAACGGTTGGTGTGACTTTGGCTCCAGTCCGTCACTACCGCCGGGCGGTGCGAGTTCCTGGTAATGACACTCCAGACCTCCTGGCGGGTGACGGAATTGCCGGCCTCCAGTTCGACCCCGAAGGCCCGCTCGGATTCATATTTTCGGTACTTGATCCCTCGAAACATATATCGTGCCCACCGCTACTAGCACGATATATCAGACCTTGGGGAAAGTCAATCCCTCCTGCTTCTGCGGTGCCGGCGGTCTGCCATAGTCGGACTTCTGCTCCTCCAAGTCCTTCAGGCCGCTACTGACTATATCGGGCGTTTCCAGTCGCGGCGTGTAGCCCAGGCCCTTGAGAATGAGTTCTAGCATCTGCGCCAGGGTCACCTGCGTGTCCATCAGGACTTTGGCGTTGTGGTTGGAAATCTGCACGTTGCCCTCGACCACGGCTTCTTGACTTTCCACCTGGGCGTCGAAACCCTGTTTGATCGCGGCCCGCAGGTCGTTGATGGCGTCGGCCAACTTCAGCAGGAAGCTGGACATTTGGAAAAGCATGACGGCGCTAACCACCGCCGCCACGCAGGCGATGAGGATGATAATACAGAACAGAACCGCCAGGGTGACGGTTAGGAATTCGGGCATAATGCTCCTTTCTAATTAAGAGAGTGTCGAAAGCCGGAAGACTACGCGACCGTCAGGGCAGGCGGAAAGATCGGGCTGATGTCCTGCCGAGGCGTCGTGCGCGGGTTTTCCAGTCCCGATATATTAACCTTAAAGTAGGGGTTTTTGAACCAGTCGGGGCCGGAGAAAAGTTCCAAATTGTCGTAGAGCAGGCTGGTGTTGACCGGCAGATTGTCCTTGGTGACGAACGTGAGCGTCTGCATGTCCACCTTAAAACCGAAGTTAAGTCCCTGGCCGGGGCGGTTGGCGACATCGCAAATCGGTGCCGGCGGGAACGCAGCGAGGAATCGTGTCTCGGAGAACCGCCCGGTGGTCGTGTTCCTCCGCGTAACCAACATCGAGAACCGCCAGAGCGAAGCACCGTAGTCGATGCCACCGACCACCGACGAACACGACCAGTCAAACAGGATCATCCATCTGTCCACGCTGATACCGTCATCCCCCAGGCCGCTTAGGTGCGTATTGGACTGGTAGGATTTGCTCACGTTGCTGTAGGTAAGCGTAACCGGATTGGGCATCGTCAGGCCGTTCCTGGTGAGGAAATTAAATAACGGGGCCGCACGGTTCAGGTCGTGACTAACCTGCAAGCGATAAGGCAGACTGAAACACCCACAGTGGTTGGGCACGAAAGTAGTAATCGGCGGGATCGGGGGCGCGGGAGTACCGTTATACACTGGTTCCATGCTGACGCAGTAGCCCTTGCCACCCCACGCGGAAGACGACAACCCTCGCAAATGAATGCTGGTGTTGCCGAAAGCACCTTGGCTTTGAATGCTGTTGGTGTATATCTTCCCTGCCGCCTTGACCGTTCCGAACAATTCGGCGGACGGGATGCCGGTCGGACTAATGGTGCTGCTTACCGCCGCCGCTACCACCGGCGGCTCCCAACCTTCAGGCAACGGCCCCGCGACAGCCTTGGCCTCGCCACCGAGCTTGAAGGTGGTGAAGTTCGGCGGGTGCGGACCAAACGGGTTACTTACATATCGCCTGGCGAGGCGGGACGAGGCATCGCCGGTGAGGTAAAGCGAGCCGCCCCCTTTGGCCTGCGAATGACTGGAGACGACGCCCACCTGTCCCCCAAGGGTGGGTCCGCCGTCCCCTTTATATTGACTGTAGCTGGATTGGACCCCGGCGTGCCCGCCAATAAGAACGCCAATAGGCCCGGCTTCTTGTCCGGCTTTATAGTGCGAAGAAATGGCTTCAGCCTTGCCGCCGAGGCCGAATCCACCGCCACCCTTAGACCGCACGGAGGCCGTTGCCACCGTCGCGGAGGGCCGGCGAGCGGTGGCAGACCCGCTCAGGTACAAGTTGCCTTGGCCGGTATAACTGTAGAAGGTGTCGATTACCGTCATGTGCATTCCCATGTTGGTAACGACATCGGACTGCAAGCAAAACTGTTTGCAATTGCCCGCCTGGCAGAATGGCACGTCGGTCATCTTGTTGCAGCGTGGGTCGATGGTCCCGGCCCGCGTCTGCTGCCTGACCGCGTTGGGTGCTGCCGGCACCGAGAATTGACTCATGCGCGTGATTTGCCACACGAATCCGGTCTGGGCTAGTTGCCGGCACACGTCGTCCGGGCTGGTTGCGGCCACCATCTGGATGACCTTCTGAGGACACTTGCCACTGTCCGGCGGCACCATGCCCGACAAGTCCAAGGGCGTATTGTTGCCGCAGGCCCCGCCCTGACCACTGCCGACCGGCGTGAGGCAGACGCCCTCCACCCGGAACCAGTAATATGGCAAGTGGCCGATATTGTACAGGAAGGTAATGCTGACATCAAAGCCGGCGACTTGGTTATAACGGCAATCCAGGTCGAATATCCACGTCCCCTTGATCGAGGCGCTACCGCCGGTTTGGATGACGCCTGAACCGACATAGTTCGGGATCACCCGTGGCTTGCCAAACGCCTCGCCGCTCGGAATGGCCACCGGGTAAACGTCCCATTCTACGAAAACGTCCTGTCCCTCAGCCGTCACATCGGAAGTTGAGGCCAGATGGGCAGCCGCCACATAGCTGACGTTGCCTGTTGCCGCGACGGTCGATTGAACGTCGAACCAGTCTCCAGTCCTGCCTTGTGCAATTATGGTTGCGCTGGCCTTGAGCCGAGCAGCCCCCGCAAGCTCCACGCCACTACTTGCGCCGAGCGTGGTTTCCCCGCCAATCGCCACCGCACTGGCGCTGTAGTTTACACTTGCGTTAGCCTCCACATATACGCCGTGCATACCCGGCGGATATATCATGGGCACAACCGCCGTGTCGGGAATTAACAAGTTCGCTTCTGCGACGTGGAGGACTTTGGCGAACGTGGACATCAGCCGCGTGCGGGCACGAATGCGACCCGTGGCCCCGCGAATGATCTGGGCCGTGAAGTGGACGCTGTTCCTGACCCACAGAGCGGCTTCGCCCTTCGGCACGCCGACAGGTTCCGCCGTCATCGTGGTGATGGCTTGCAGGTTGGCGGCGGTCATGTGGCCGACTATTGCCTGGGCGGCAACGGTGGTCGTCGCCTGTATCTTCACGGCAAACTTGATCGTAACCGTTGCCAACAACGTAGATTGAGCCGCAAGAAGTGCGGACCCAAGGCGCTTGCCGGGAGCATCCGCCATCAACTGTGAGGTCGCGGCAAGATTAGCTCCGGTCACATATTTGGCAGATGCCTGTGGTACAACCGTGGTTCTTGCTGCCAATCCGGCCTTGGCAGGGTGGGCCACCAAGCTGTTCGCCAAAACCATGCTGGTGGCCTTCAGGACAGCGTTGCCCACCACGGCAGGACTCGCCAGGGCGGTAGCCGTGAGCGTGACCTGCCCGGCTAGGGAGGCGGCAGCGTTATGTGCGAGCTTCGCCTGGACCGTCAGCGTCGTCTGACTGGCAAGGACCGACTGTGCGTAACGCAACACGGACGCTTGTGCCGTGAACACAGTCCTGGCGGTCAGGATTGCAGCACCCACGCTCGCCGGATTGGCCACGGCATCGGCGGTGAGGGTCGCCTTTCCGGCCACCGAAAGGATGCCGGTATGAGTGACGCCGGCTGCCAGCACGGCGGTCGATATTGCAGTAAGGTTGCTGACAGAGACATGAGCGACCACGGCGGTGGACGTTACGGTGGTGATTGCCGCCAAAGGTGCTTCGCCGGTACTCGCCGGTGCGGCAGTCGCATTGGCGGTAATCGTGGTGATTGCAGTCAAAGGAGCCGAGGCGAGATGAGCCACAAAGCCCTTTGTGGTCATAGCCGACACGGCGTTTAGTCTAGCCGTGGCTGTGCGGAACACCGAGCTTGGCGCGACTACGGTGGTAATTGCCGCGATGCTTACCACGCCGGTTCGTGCCACTGCTTCGGTAGCGACGAACGTGGCAGTTGCAACGAAAGAAGCGGCACCCTTGTAGGCAACCACGCCCGTGGAGGTTACCTTGGATACGGCCTGGATATTGGCGACTCCGGCGTTCGGCGCGGTTGCCGTGGCATCGGCCAGGACCGAAACTCTAGTTGCAAGTGTCGCCGCCGCGTAATGACCAACCAGGGCTTTGACCGCAAAAGCGGTCCTGGCCGACAATACCGCGCCGGCGGTGTTGGTAACCGTGCTTTGCGGCGTTAAGGTGGATGCGGCAGCGAGGCCGGCGGCAGCGTTATGTGCCACGCTTGCCGATGCGGCAAGCGAAACCACGCCGGTCAAGGTCGCGCCACTGATATATTTCACGACACTCTTGGCGTTTACCGTCGAAATAACCTGAATAGCCGCCACTCCGGCGTTCGGGGCGGTTGCCGTGGCTGTGGCCAACGTCGTGACCTTGGCCTGCAATATGGCCGCGTCTTGATGGGCAACAACCGCTCCGGCATTGAGCGTCGAAGTGACCGGCAGGGCCGCACCGGCGGTATGGGTGACGACGCTTTGGGAGCTTACGGCGGATCGCGCCGCCAGAATGGCAACGGCGTTGCGTGCCACGGAGGCCGGTGCCGCCAACGTAGCCGTGGCAGACAGGCGAGCGCCACTGATATATTTTACCGCGCTGTAGCCGGTCACCGTGGAAACAGCCTGGATTGCCGCCACCCCGACATTTGGCGCACTTGCCGCCGCCGTTGCCAGCATCGTCGCTTGGGACCGGAAGTTCGCCACACCGTCATGAGCGGCGAACCCGTTGGCTGCGAGCGTGGCGGTTGCGACCAGAGACGCACCGGCGACCTGGGCAACACTACTTCGCGGCGTGAGGGTCGATATAGCCGCCATACCCGCGACCGCATTGCGAGCCACGCTGGCGGGGGCCACCATCATATCCTTGGCGGCAAGCGAAGCACCACTGATATACCTGACAGCGCTCTGGGCGGTTACCGTCGAAATCGCCTGGAGGATCGCCTCGCCGCCGGATGCGGCTGTTGCCCGCGCGTCTGCCGACAGGGTGGTTATTGACACCAACGACCCCGAAGCGACGTGAACGACTGCGGCGGTTGGGGTGACGGTTGTTTTTGCAGCCAGGGTCGTAGCCGCCGCACGATTGACAATACTGCTTGCAGTCAGGGCCGCTACCGCCCGAAGGCTGGCCTCGCCAACTCGACTCACACCTGCGGCGGCTGTAATGGTCGCTGTCGCCACGAGAGGCACACGACCCTGGTAAGTAACGACGCTACTGGCCGAAAGCGTGGATATTGCCACCAACCCGGCGTCTCCAACATTCGGGGCCGTCGATACCGAAGCGGCGAGGACCGTAGCGGTTGCCTGGAGAGTCGCCACCCCGGCCCTCATGACGGCTGGGGTGGGCGTGACCGTCGTTCTGCTGGTCAGCATTGCGCTGCCGGCATTGGTAGCAGCGCTCTGTGCCGTCAAGGTGGCGGCTGCGGTCAGGGAGGCAATGCCGGTGTGATTGACAGTCCCCGGAGCGGTTATCTTTACCAATGCACCCAACTGTGCAACGCCACCGTGAGTGACCCCGGATTGCCCCGTGACGGTCGTAGTATCGTAAAGGTTGGCCTCAGCATTATGTCCAACAATGGCGGCTGGAACCAGAGTAACATGGGCCGTAAGGATGGCCACTCCGATATGGGACACGGAGGCCGTTGCGGTCTGGGCAGCAGTCGCGGCCAACACCTGGGCGGTGGCGTGGACGACCACCCCGTTCGCCGCCGTTGTGGTTACGACCCGCAGGCTCCCGACGCCGGTGTGGGAAACCGCACTGGTCCCCGTAATATTTGCCGTCGCGGCGAAACTGGCTTTGCCGGCGTAGAGAACATTGGCAGCCGACGAGAATGTAGTACGGGCGACCAGACCCGCCACGCCAGCGTTGGCGGCTGTGGCCGCAGCAATTGGCGTAACAGTCACTACCGCTTTCAAAATAACGGGGGCCATGTGCAGTACGGCGGCAAGCGGCACTAGGCTCGTCTGGGCACTGATGGAGGCCCTGGCCGAATGCGCGACAAAGCCTTGAGCCGTAATGCTCGCGGTGCCGCTCAAAGCAGCAACCCCGTTCCGCACAACCGCCGGTGTGGCGACCAGCGAGGAATTGGCGCTGAGGGTCACAATCGTCGTGTGTAGAACGCGAGCGGTGGCACCAAAGGTCGATACCCCCGTTAGGGCCGCGACGGCGGATCGCACCGCCGCGCTTCGCGGGGTAAAGGTTGCAACGGTGCTTAAAGTGGCGGCGGCATTGCGAGCAACGGCGGACTTAGCCGCCAAAGTCGATATAGCGGAGAGGGACGCAGCAGCGTTGTGGGCAACATAAGCGGTAGCGGCGAGCGTCGATTTCGCAAAGACGCTGGAAAAACCGTAGTGTAGAACCGCAGCCTGGCTCGTAAGGGTCGAGACAGCAGAAAGAGTCGCACGACCAGCCAGAGTACCAACGATCTTTGCCGCCAGGGTCGTAATGCCGGTCAGATTTGCAACAGCGACGTGGGTTACGGCACCTCGCGGAGTCACCGTTGACAGTCCGGCTATCGTGGCGACGGCGTTATGGGTCACTGCCCCTGTAGCCAGAAGAACTGTGCTTGAAGTAAGAGCCGCGACACCGTTGCGGGTAGGCGTGCCCTTCGCCGCCACTGTGGCAACGACGTTCAGCGTGGCGACCGCGTTGTGCGCGGTCACGCCCTTGGTGGTCAGGATTGTTTGGGCACTTAACGTTGCCTTCCCTGGACGGGCAGCCGAGGCCGGCGCGGTGAGGGTCGTCCGCCCGGTCATTAAGGCTGCCGCATTGTGCGTGACCTTCGCCGTGGAGGTAAAGGTGCTGACCCCGGCGATTCCCGCAGCACCGGCGTGAGTAACCTTGCCCGTTTGCATGAAGTTGGAGTTGGCAACCAGAGATGCAAACCCACCGACCGAGCCGGCGCTCCTCGCTGTCATGGTGGTCTTGCCACTTAGACCAGCAACGCCAGTATGAATAACGTTCCCCGTGGCAACCGAAAGCACGGTGTAATCCCACAGAGCCGCACGACCACCGCGAGTCATCGACCCTGCCGACAGCAGGGTACTCTGAGCAGTCAAGACCCCACGACCGATATGGGTTGTCGCGCCCTTCGCGGTAAAGGTGGTTATTGCCGAAAGGTTGGCAATGCCGTTATGTGTAACCGCGCTCTTGGCTGATAAGGTCGTGTTGCCCTTGAGGGCGGCGATGCCGGTGTGGGTGACGGCACCCTGAGCGAGCGAAAGCGTGGCGTAACCCGACAGAGACGCCCGACCGTTATGAGTGACCTTGCCGGTGGTCAACACCGTGGCCGTGGAGGCGAGGGAAGCAACGCCGGTGTGGGTCGCCAGGCCCTTGGCGTTCACCGTGGAGATGGCGGCAAGGGCAGCCCTCCCGGTGTGTACGACGGCGGCGCTGGCGATGAGGGTCCGAATGCCGGCAAGGAAGGCAGCCCCGTTGCGTGCAACCGATCCCGTCGCCGCCAAAGTTGCCCTGGCTGTCAAACCTCCGACGCCGTTGCGGGCGATAGTAGCCGCCGCGACCAAGGACGCTCGCGCCGTCATCCCTGCCGCACTCATATGCGTGACTGCGCTCTTGGCCGTCAAAGTCGATATTGCGGCGAGACTGGCAAAGCCGGTATGGGTGACCGCCGCCTTTGCGGTCACGGTGGCCGTGGCCTTGAGGCTGGCAACGCCCGTGTGGGTAACGCTGCCCTTTGGCGTTACCGTGAAACTACCCGCAAGGAGCGCCGTCGCACTGCGGTTCATGACCGCTTGCGATGTCACGGTGGCCTTGGCCGTTAATGCCGCCACCCCCAGCCTGGTCTGTCCAACGGTGATACTTAGGGTCGAAACAGCGCCGAGAACCGCCTGGCCGATACGGGTATATGCTGCCGTGGCAACCCCGTAGGCGATGCTATCGCCCGGTGCAGCGCCGGTAGTCCCCAGGGTCATGGCCGTCAGGAGGGGCTGACCGTCGTACCAGTATGTTGTGTCGGCATTATAAGGGGAAACCGTTAGCGGTTGGCCCTCGTACCATGAGTTAAAGCCTCTAGTATCTCCTAGTTGGGAGATATTAGTGGCATTCGGGGAGACAGTGGCAACGGCGGTTAGATTAGCGGCTGCGTTCTGGTATCGTTTGGTAAACGGAACCACCGTAGTGCTTGCCGTCAATGCCGCCGTACCGCCTAAAATTCTGCGCCCGTTTGCCAAAATGACCGTTGCCAATGACCCAAGCTGGGCCGACCCCCTGCGAGTGAGACTCCCTGTGGCGATCACGGTGGAAACACCACGCGGCGTACTGGTCCCGCCGTTGATGTCCCTACCCACGCCGGTAAGTGTCGCCCGGCTGCTAAGCGTAGCGGTCACAATCACCGGCACATAATCCACGGTCACCCAGGCCCCGTTCATTCGGCTCTTGTTGGTCGTGGATTTTTCCACCGCGCCAACCTGGAGATTGGTCAGCGATGTTTTGAGCCACCCGGCTCCCGTGTTCGGGTCTTTATCCAAAATAGAAGCCAGCATCCCCGAAGCACTGGCGGTCGTATAGGTGGTGGTGTCCTTGTCCGTGGTGCCGGAGCGAAGCCGCAGCCGCACCGCACCGGCGGCGGTGTCCTGTACCAACCAGGCCATCGGTTTTACGACATTCACCGAAACGATATTACCGGCTGCGAGGGTGGTGACCGTCTCTGTCTCGGCCTGACCATCGACCAAGGTAGAAAGCAGGTAATCCTGGTTGGCCGGCGGCATTTCATCAACCTGACTCCAATTGGCACCCGAATCTGTGCCGCCCCGCGTCCAGGTTTGGTAAGTTCCTGCGGCTTTTACCTGAAGGAGTTTTTGCGTGCCTGGTCCGACCCAAGTAGCGCTGTGCCAATAAAAGGAGGAATAATAGATGTCGGCTGTGGTGGTAAAAGTGCTTGCCCTACCGATATAAACCAGGCCAGTGTTGGTATTGCTACCGAGGTTGGCGCTGCCAGTCAGTTCGGTCGCGCCGTTAATCCGCAGTTCCAAATAAGCACTACTGCCGCTACCGCAAGCTAACTCGATGCAGTACCAAGTGCCACTGTTGAGTACCGTCGTGCCGGTATTCCACAAAACCTTGGTTGAGCCGATATAAAGCGAGAGCCGGGAGGACGAGTCGATACGAACGGCACACTTCTGAACACTGTTAGTATCGTAGAGTGCCAGTACCTCCTCGGTGCCACCACTGGCAGGCACAGCCGCCGCCAAGATGTAAACCCGGATGTAAGACGTGTTGATGTTAGCAATGGCCTTCAATCCGGTTGGATCGTGAGCGCCGTAGACTGCCGCACCGTTCCAGGTATTGTTTACATGGAGGGCAAATGGCTCGCCGGCTCGCGTTACCGCCGACTGAACATTTGGCGCACCACTCTGGCTGTACATTTCCTCGCTGCCGCCGGTCAACCACCCGCAGAAGTTGACCGGGCCTTTGGGTATGGGGCCACCATCAGCAGTCAGGGTGCAACTGGAAGACAAAGGAGCGTTGTTGCTGCTGATGGTCATGCGGGCGGTGGGCGTAAACGTGGCATTGCCGGCTGGAGCGGCCTGACCTTGCAGGGCAGACTTGAAATCCACGGCAGCCCAGCAGCCGTACATAATTAACCGCGAGGAAGGCCCGTTATCCTGGGCACCAACTTCCAGGGGGTAGTTCAGGGCGGCGGGGGTCCACAACTGGCCCGTCTGGGGGTCGGTATCGAACATGATACCGAGTTCGGAGCGAACGCTCGTCCCGTAGTTGCTGCCGGACCACATCGTACCGCCGGACATCATCCTCGGCTGGGCCTGATTACCAGACGCAACGGGGTGAGTTGTACGGAGGAGGACCGCATTTACTTTGGTTACCTTACCGGCGGGGGGTATGGAGCATTTTTCCGTTTCAACCGCGCCGGAAGCACTCCCTACGAGCCAGGTAGATGTCGAAACAGGGAAGCCGCTAACCTGGCTCCAGTTGGCTCCCGTGTCAGTGCCGCCGCGTGTCCAAGTCTGGTTGCTACCGGCGGCGGCGGGGATGAGCATTATCTGGCTGCCCGCACCCGGCCATCTTATGCTGCACCAGCGAAAATCGGCGTAGTAAAAATCTACCGCATTATTGTTGTAATCGGTGGTCCTGCCAATACGGAAATAGCCGGTAAGGGCGCTCAAATCGGCGGCAGTCCCGGTAAGTTCGGTGTTGCCTTCAATTCGCAATTCCCAGGGGGCGTTTGGACCGCCACTGGTGGTCATTAACTCGACGCGATACCACTGGCTGGTTGCCAGGACGGTGGTGCCCGTTCCCAGCAGGACTTGATTGCTGTCATAAACGGAGAGAACCCCGTTATTGTTAATGCGTACAGCCAGCTTGACGAGCCTGCTGATGTCCAGAACCGAGCAGATTTCCTCAGAACCACTTGCGGGAAGAACCGCCGGCATTATGTAAACGCGACCGAAAGTGGTGCCCGGAAACGGGGACGGGTTGCCGTAGTAGCCCGTGTACGCCTGCATGTTGCAAAAGCCCGGTTGGCCTGCGGCGGGATTGACGCGGAAGGCATACGGCTCCCCGTCCTTGGTGATGGCCGACTGCACGGAATATGTTCCAGTGGGGGAATCCGTGTCCCGCATGTCGCCCGTAAGCCAGCCGCACAGGTGAATGGTGCCGTCGCCCCTGACTACGTTGCCATTGGCAGTTACCGTAGCCGCGTTGGTCAGGGCTGCCGCGCCGAAATCAAATCCCTTGAAAGTAAGGTTTTCATTCAGCACCAGACAGGAGGCGCTATTCGCCACAGTCGTGTTTTCAGCCTGCCCGGTAATGTCGAAGCTGCCGTCATAGTAGAACGTCAACGTGTACGACGTGGCCATCGCCTGCGTGAAGGTGGACCACACTTCGCAAATAACCACGTCGCCATCGGCTGCCGAGATGGCGGTGGTGGTAAAGTTAGTCAACAGGGTGGTTGACTGGACGCCTGCGCTTGTCGCCTCTGCACCACCCATACTCGCATTGGTGGTTTCCCTGACGATGCCGACCTTTGCACCCGTCGTGGGACGCCAGACGTAAATGTTGAGGCCGTTGACCCAGAAATTCGCGGAGGTATTGCTCTCGCCATCGGAACAGTAGAAGTTGGCATTGCCACCGCCCACCGTCTGCGCACCCCTCAAAGGCAGCGAGCAGTAGTAGCGGATGAACATATTCTGCACTGCTGCCGAGGCCGGGCCGGTGATGTTGAGGGTTTGCAGCGTTGTGCCGATGGTGGTGTCCATCGTCAACAACACGGCACTGTTCGGGACTAAAAAGGAGTTGGTTGTGGACGACTGATGGTTGGTAGGGAAAGTACCACCCAAAAAGTTCGTAGCATTGTGTAGGTAGAGTTTTGTAGCCATTACAGGTACTCCCCGCGCAACGTGCAGCTAGAGCAAAACTTGCTGATCTCTGGCCGCACCGGGATGTCCTTCCGGTTGCCATAATCCAGA
>Ga0066395_10000237_pt1 | contig 20778 bp, 15 predicted proteins | sample PanSoiPlot1MoBio_FD_61218 | JGI IMG/M metagenome (GOLD analysis project Ga0066395, IMG submission 61218) | Tropical forest soil microbial communities from Panama analyzed to predict greenhouse gas emissions - Panama Soil Plot 1 MoBio | ecosystem: Environmental > Terrestrial > Soil > Tropical... | reverse complement strand
GTCCGCGTCGCTCGCGCCACGGCCGTAGAAGTTGTTGTCGGCGACCTGCCTGGTCAGGCGGTCCAGGTCACCTGAGTCCGGCACGGGTGCGCTGACCAGCGACGCGCGCTCGAGCTGGAACTGATATTCGTTGGAGGCCTTCGCCGCCACCGCCGCCGCTGCGTTGCCGCCCAGGTACATGAAGTACGTGATCAGGGCGGTCGAGTTGGACAGGTGATCGGGGTTCGGTCCCGTGACGCTCTTGCCGTTCACGACGTACATCGTCTGGCCGTCGCTGCTGAAGGTGATGTCGTGGGGTTCGTACGCGGTCGGGATCAGGCCGGCCACCCGGAGGGCGTGCGCGCCGCTCAGCGGGATCACGGCGATCGCGTTCGCGCCCGCGTTGACCGCATAAAGCGTGCGGCCGTCCGGCGCCAACGTGACGGTGAAGGTCGCCGCGCCCGTGAAGCGGGACTTGCGGCTGTTGTCATCGGCGTTGTCGTCGCTGGAGCCCGGCAGCAGACCGGCCGGCGCCCGCGCGTCGATCTTCGCGCTCACCTCGTTCGACGCCGTATCGATCACTGCAACTTGATCGGCGTTGTCCTCGGCCACGTACAACCGCGCGCCCGACGCGTCCAGGGCCATCCCCAGCGCATTGCCGTCCAGGTGAATGCGCTTGATCAGATGGCCGGCGGTCGTGGAGCTTATGTCGATCGCAATCACCTCGCGATCGCGGTCGGACGACACGTACGCCACCTTGTTGCCCTTCAGGACGACCGCGAACGGGAAGGTCCCGCCCACGCCGCCGCTGATGCCTTCATTGCCGGCGAAGAACGGGCGCAGATCGTGCTCGTATCGGACGGTGCCGTTCACTGCATCGATGACGCTGATCGAGTCGTTATAGTTGTTGGCGACGACCAGCGTCGTGCCGTCACGCGAGATCGCGAGCCCGGCGGCGTTGGGGCTGACGCCGAGCCCGACCCCCTTGTTGGCGTGGCCGAGACCCAGAATGGCGCCCAGCATCCAGGTGCCGCCGACGTTGCTGTAGGCGTAAACGGAGTCGTCCCGGCCGCCCGCCGCGTAGAGCGTGTTGCCGTTGGGCGCGAAGACGAGGCCGACGTGCGCGTTCGTCTGCTGGATCACCTGTTTGAGCAGTGGTGCGTCGCGATGCGATCCGCTGACGTCGTAGATGAACAAGAACTGCGTCGAGGCGGCCACGTCGTTCGTTCCGTCTTTCTTGACCAGCGAATTCTGGCCCGCGCAGAGGATCGCCAGCGTGCGGCCGTCCGGGCTCAGCTGGGAGCGCACCGCCTCACCGGCGATGAAGCTGGGGTAGGCGGCCAGCTTGGGGTTGAGGAACTGTTGCACGGCGCCGCGCGGGGCCGTCGGGGTGATGAACTGGCCTGTCGCGATCTGCACCCCCGTGTCGGCACGGGCGGGCAGCGCGGAAACGATGGTCAGAAGGGCCGTTGTGAGGCCGAATTTGATGGACGTGACAGATGGCAGGGTCTTCATCGCGCTCTCTCCTTCGTGAACGGGCTCGAATTCGCAGGAACTAGAAGCTGGAGCCGAGGCCGGCGAGGGCGACCACACCGGCCCGCGTCGTCGCCGTGCGGACGGCGGAGAGGCCGGTTTCGGCCATCACCGCCCACGACCCGCGCGTGTATGAGACGGCCGGTCCGGCCGTCAGCTCGTATGTGGGGCGGTTGCGGGCGACCCGGTTCGGATCGCTGGACGCGAGATCGCGTCGGTAGCGGCCGTCGAAGCCGACGAGCAGTCCGGGCCGGGTTTCGAGCAGAGCGGCCAGTCGCATCTCGCCGTCATGGTCGTCGCCCTCGCCGTCCTGTCCGTAGAGCAGGTTGCCGACGACGCGAACCGGGCCCTGGCGTCGCTCGAGCGCGACGGCGCCCTGGATGAAGCCCTCCTCGTTGGCGAACAGGTCCTGCCGGTACATCAGCGCGACGGCGCCGTCGAGGCCGTGCTTCCCCTGATCGAGCAGCTGGGCGCGGAGCCCGACCTGCGGCCGCATCGTTGCGTCGCCGGGAACCTCCGCATAGGCAGCGCCCGCCACGAGCACCAGCCGGCCCAGCACGCGCGCTTCCGCCGTGGCGGTCAGCAGCGGCGCGCGCTTGGCGCCGTCATACCCGCCCCAGACCGTGGCCGTCGCGCGGTCGTCGCTCACCCGCGCCGACACCGCTTCGGGCAGCACGTTCAGCGGCCCGGTCTGGACCAGGTGCCCTTCGGCGGTCAGATCCGGTTGAGGTAGCTCCTCGCCCGCGGCGGCGGAGCCGGCGGTCGCGAGGGTTGCGCCGAGGAGAGCGGTCAGCGGAGCGCAGCGGGCCATTCTTTTCGAGAATCGACACGGTGACTGCATGACTCCTCCTTGCGCCAGCGGAAAACGGACGGCAGAACGAACAACGATCGCCAACGTCTGTAACGCCGATCGTTGTCGTCTCGCCGCAACAACTGTTCGAACTTCCCGTGAACGAAAAAGTTCAGGGTGCTCGAAAGTTCGATCGCAGTGTCCGCTATTCGAAAAATCGATCCGCGAGCGACCGGCTTTCGGACATCGAGATGCCGAAGGCGACAGAATCGCGAACGCGCTCAGATCTTCGCGTTCCGGCAATTCACGCCGCAATTTAGTTGCGGCGAATTGGTTCTATACGTGCTCAGGGGATGCGCGCGCTGCACGTGCCGCCGTTGCAGACCAGCGGCGCGCAGCACTCATCGCTCGTCGTGCACATCCCGCACATTCCGTTGTGGCAAGCCTGGTTGCCGCATTCCTCGCAGGTGGCGCAGCCGCCGCCCCCGGTGCCGCCCGTCCCGCCGCCTTCCCCGCCCGGACAGCGATTGCCCGCGTGGATCACGCCCTGATCGTAGTGGAGGTTGAAGGTCGAGACGACCTGCAGGTCGCCCGCGAAGATCGACCCGAACGCGTCGGTGTCGCTCTCCCACAGCACGGTGGCGTTGCCGGCCCAGATCTCGGCGCCGATGATCAGCATCGACTGCACGTTCAGCGTCTGCGTGCCGCCGATGTAAAGCCGGGTCAGCGCGGGGTAGCTGGGATTTCCCAGGCTGAAGCTGGAGGTGGCGACGATCGTTCCCGAGACGAAGATGTCGATCGCCGACGTCGGGTCCGCGACGGTCAGCACCAGATCCCCGGACGATGTGACGCTGCCGTCGATGAACAGCGCGACGTTTCCGTGCGCGACGATGCTGCCGCCGCTGCTGAAGCCGTTCATGTAATAGACGCCGCACGGAAGGTCGATGCGCGACGGATGACCCGCCTGGGTCATGATGGCCGGGTCCAGTCCGATCGCCGCGTCGTTGTTGTTGGTCTTCGCCCAGGCGACCAGGTCGACGACCGGGATCGGGCTCGTGCAGTTGCAGGGCGGCGGCACCGTCACCGTCTGCTGCACGGCCGTCAGGCCCGGGTGGGCCTTGCCCGGCGTCTGGTACAGCGTCCCGCCCACTGTCATCTGACCACTGATGTTGCCGACGACGTAGGCGTCGCGCGCGGCGGCGACCTGGTCGCCGCTGATGTTGCCGCCGCTCCGGATGTCGTCGTACACGTTGAAGGCCGAGACGTTGAAGGCCGTGCTGCTCGCCGCCGCCCAAGACTGCCCGTAGATGTCGGCGAGGCTCATGCTCGAGATGCTCATGTTCGCGCCCATGCCGCCGCCCAGCTGGTGGGGCTTGTAGCCGCCCATCGTGCTGTTCCAGCCGTCGACCAGCGCGTCGGCGTCGAAGGTGATGTTCTGGCACGAGCAGACGCTCCACGTGAAGCTGGTCTGGGCGATGAGGCCCGCGCACTTGGCGGTGCTGCCGGCGCCGACGGTGGGCGAGGGACCGCCGCCCGTACAGGTTGCGGGGGGCGGGAAGACGCGCGCGGCGACGCAGCCGCCGCCGACGCACCCCTGGTTCGCCCCGCAGACGTGCCCGCAGCTTCCGCAATTGTTGTTGTCGCTGCCGGTGTCGACGCACTGGCCGGCGCACGCGGTCTGGCCGGCCCCCGGCAGGCACGAGCCCGAGCAGCCGCCGCCGATGCAGACCTGCCCAGCCGCGCACTTGTTTCCGCAGCTCCCGCAATTGTTCGGATCGTTCGCGACCGGCATGCACGTGCCGCCGCACATCGCCTGGTAGATGGGACATGTGCCGCCGCTGCCGCCGCCGGTCGCGATCCCGCCGGCTCCGCCGGCGCCGGTGGTTCCGCCAGCCCCGCCCGTCCCGTGACCCGCTGCGCCGTTTCCGGCGCTGCCCTGGCTGTTCGCGGCGCTGTTGCTGGAGCAGGCCGGCCCCGCCACCACCATCAGTGCCAACCCCACAATCGGAAAGACCGACAAGACCGCAGATCGCGTCATGGTCGCTGCTCTTCTCTCGGTGCGTGCAACCGCTTTTGTGCGACAGCGCTTACACCTGGGTTGGATACCCGAGGGGCGCGAATCGGCTCACGGGTTCGGCAGCGTGCGGTCCGGCCTGATCCAGCCGAGGCGATCGAGCAGCGCCAGGACGGCGGGCAGCACGACGATCGACGCGACGGTCACCCAGAGCATCCCGAGGGTGGCGAGCCAGCCGATCCCCTGCATGCCGATCATCGACGCCAGCAGCAGCGAGGCCCAGCCGACGAGCGCGCTCGCGGCGCTGCCCATCACGGGGCGCAATGTCACGCGCAATGCGCGCTCGGCCGAGCCGTAGAGACGGTAGTTGTAGACGACGTGCACGCCGAACGCGACACCCAGGCCGACCAGGATCGGGAGGACCACCAGGTTCATGAACGACAGGTAAAGCCCGCTGGCGCCGATGTGCGGAAGGCAGCCGAGCGTCCAGACGATCCCGACGACGAGCGGCAGCATGCACAGCAGGGCGAAGCGGAGCCGGCGCGCCTGGATCCAGAACATCGCCAGGATCACCACCGCGCCGATGATCGAGAAGAGCATCGCCTCGTGCTGCACGATCTGGATGACGCGCATGAAGATCTGCGCGCGGCCCGTCGTCTCGACCGGCTGGCCGTCGACCTTCAGCGACTCGACTTCGTTCACGAAGCGATTCAGCTCGTCGAGGTCCCAGAGCCAATGCTTCGCGACGATATGCCCGAAGTAGCCGACCGTCCGTCCCGAGGCGTCGCGCCCGAGATAGATCGCCTTCAGGTACTCGGGCAGCCCGTCGACGGTGATCGGCGCGGCGTCGGCCAGCGCCGGCGCCTGTGAGAACGCGAACTGCAGATCGGGATCGGCGTCGCGTTTCGGCAGCCGTTCGAGCGCGTGGCGCAGCGGACCCATCGCGCCGAGCGCGGCGCTCTGGCGGTCGACCGGCGCCGCGTAGGTGAAGGCCGACTCGTAGCGGGCGATGCTCTTGAAGTCGCCGAAGTGCTGCTGGAAGTAGTCGTGAATGCGGCGCGCGCGCTCCTCGGTGTCGGCGAGCGTGATGGTCTGGTCGACGTTCTCGCCGTAGTGGGCGAGGATCATCCGATCGATCTCCAGCGACTTCTGGTTCTTGACGGTCAGCTCCTCGCCCGTGTAGGCGAAGCGCACGTGGCGGGCCGACAGCCCGAGGGCGATCGTCACCAGCCCGGCGGCGGCCAGCACGAACGGCGCGCCCCGGCCGGCCGGATTCAGCCAGGCGAGGCGCCCGCGCCGGCGGGGGGCCGGATCGAGATCGGCGCGGCCGACGATCGCGCGCGCCTCGTGGACGCTGACGTCGCCGCGGCCCCCCTGGGCGAAGAAGAGAAACAGCGCCGGGCAGAGCGTGTACATCGCGACGTAGATCGCGACGATCCCGATGGAGCAGATGATCCCGAGCTCGGCGAAGCCGCGGAAGCGCCCGAACGCGAGGATCACCATCCGCCATCGTCGTCAGCGCCCCCATCGCCGCCGGGACCGCGGTCTGCGTCCAGGCCTCGCGCACGGCCGCGTCGCGCGACAGGCCGGCGCGCGCGAACAGGTTGAAGCGCGTCGAGAAGTAGTAGCCGAAGTCGACGCCCAGCCCGGCCAGGATCGCCAGCAGGAACGCCGTGATCACGTTGACGGTGCCGATCACGAGGTACGAAATCGCGAACGTGACGCAGAGGCCGGTGGCGAGGCTCAGGTAGACCATCAGCGTCGAGCGCGGGCGGCGCACGGTCAGAAGGTCGATGCACAGGATGATCAGCCCCGCCCAGAACGTCGAGCGGATCGCGTCGCGCAACGTCGTGTCGCGCTGGTCCCACTGCAACGGATAGGCGCCGCCCTTGTAGATGGCGACCGGGACGGCGCCCGGCACGGCAGCGCGCGCGGCGGCGATGGCGCGGTCGACGTCGACGACCAGCTCGGGATAGTGCGCCAGCTGATCGGGCGGGAACACCGGGTTGAAGAAGAAGGTCAGCATCTTGTCGTCGGGCGACAGGTAATAAAGGTGCGTGCCGTCCGGGCTGGTCTTGGCGCGGACGCGGGCCAGGATCGCGGACGGCGTCTCCTGCCCGCCGCCGGGGGCGCTGCCCCACTGGAAACGCCGCTGGTACTTGGGCAGCATGTCGTCGAGCTGCAGCGGCGCCGGCGTGTCTTCCAGGTCCACGAAGAATCCGGTGCGCTGCTTGCGCAAGGCGGTCACCTGCGTGTCGAGCCTGGCGCCGAGCGTTCCGAGGTCGGCCGGATCGAGAAACAGCGGCGCCGCCCGCCGGATCGCGCTCACGTCGACGCCGACCGAGACCGGCGTCTTGATCCACCGGCTCTTGTCCAGTTCCTTACCGATCGCCTCGGCGAACCGTTTCAGGTCGGGGAGGGTGGTGCGTTCGTCGCGCACCAGACCGAGGTACATGAACTGCAGCGCCCCGCCGCCCGACCACGACTCCAGCTTGCGCACCGTCTTCACAGCGGGGATGTCGGACGGCAGCAGGTTGAGGAGGTTGCTGTCGAGGCGGATCCGCGTGCAGAGCCAGATCGCGATCGGGGCGACCACCGCGTAGATCGACACAACCAGCCAGCGCCGGCCGAACAGGCGATCGAACATCATCGCGGCGCCCTCGTTCCCATCGACAGCTCGAGGTCGGCCCGGGCCTGGTACGCGCCCAGCAGGTGATCGTAGTAGGCCTTCTTGGCGAGCAGGTACGCGCCCACCCCCTCGAGCACGTCGCGCGCCTCGCCGGTGCCGCTCATGTAGGCGGCGGCCGAGAAGGTCATCCACTTGCGCGTCGACTTCACCTCGTCGTCCGCCACGCGCGCGAGGTCCCGGTTCTGCACCAGGTCGAGCCGCGCCTTCGTCACCTGCAGCGGGATGCCGGTGTCGGCGAGCGCGGCGTTCGCGTCCACCCACTGCGCCTTCGCGTGCGCCTCGGCGGCGTGCGCGCTGGCGGCGGCGAGGTCGATGTCGAACTTGAGACCGACGGCGACGCCCGCGAACCAGTCGTTGTAGAGGTTGTAGTAGGCCGCCGAATAGCCGGGCGGCCGCATCGGCGTCCAGTCGGCCTGGCCGGCGGCGGCGGCGAACAGCACGGGCAGGTTGGCGCGCCGCTCGGCGGTCTCCCACGCGGCGGTCGCCCGCCTGCCGTGCGCGATCTGACCAATCTCGGGGCGGTCGGTCATCGCGACGGCGACCAGCGCGGGCAGCGTCGGAACCGGATCCTCGGGCGGCACCAGCCGGTCGTCCGCGAACACGATCGGCTCCTCCAGCCGCAGCCCCATCGCCTGCTTGATCGCCAGCGCCGCCAGCCCGGCGCCGTCGTCCGCCATGCGCAGGTAGCGGTCGATCTCGCCCGCGCCGTAGCGCAGCCGCATCAGATCGGGCAGCGTCACCTCGCCGCTGTCGGCCGCGTACATCTCCTCGGCCTTCTTGATCGCGCCCGCGAGGATCTCCTTGCCGTTCTCGAGGTTCGGCTTCATCGACAGCGCGTACAGGCGCAGCGCGTAGAGGCGCCGCACCTCGGCGCGCACGGTGTCGGCGATCTCTCTCGCGTGTTCCTCTTCGACCGCGACGCGCTCGCGCGCGGCGGTGACACCGGCCGTGTACCGCCCGAACGTCGCGAGCGGCTTGATGAGGCGCGCGTCGGCGTGACCGTAGGGGCCCCAATCCGACAGATCGTGATGGTAGGGCGTGGAGAACCCGAGCCCGCCCTCGGCCCGATACATCGGTGCCAGGAACGTGATCGCCTGGAACTTCATCGACAGCAGCGCCTCGATCTGCGCGGCCTGGGCGCGGTAGACACCGACGTCGGCCTGGGCCGCGACCACGCGCGCGCTGTGCTCGAGCGCGATCCGGACGCAGTCGTCCACGCCAAGCGGCGCAACCAGATGCCCGGCGGCCGGGGCGCCGGCCTCGGCCGCGGCGGCCGTCGTCGCGGCGACCCATCCGGCCAGCACCACCGCGACGCTTGCGATGCGCGGGTTCATTTCTCCACCTCCTTCTGCTTCGCGATCACCCGCCGCATCAGATCGTCGGCGCCGCCCTTGGCGACGATGCGTCCCACCTGGTTGCGCGTGTCCTTCGACAGCGAATCGCCGTCCAGAAGCAGGTCCACGATCTTGCCCGTCTTGCTCCAGACGAATTCGACCTCCATCGAGACGTCCTGCTTCGGAAAGCTGATCGAGAGCGGTACCGCGATCGCCCCGCCGCGTTCGGCAGGCTTGCCTTCCTTGATCACGCCTTCGCGGAACACCGATCCGCCGTTCGGATAGCCGCGCCGGCGGAGGATCTGCATCAGCCGCTCCTTGAATTCCTTCGCCTGCGCCGGCGACAGCTTGCCCGCCGACGGTCCGAGGCAGTCCGTCCCGAACGTCGCGAAGTCGAAGAACGCGTCCAGCGCGGCGAACGTCTTCGCGTTGGCCGCCTCTTCGGCGGGCGACAGCTTGCCGCCTTCAGGCGCGGCCTTCACGGTCTTGAATGTTTCGATCAGCTTGTGCGTGCGATCCGCGGCCGGGTCGGCCTGGGCGGCGCCGGCGACGGCAAGCAGCGCGAACGCGGTGGCGATGGCGATGGTTTTCATGCCGCGAACGCTTTGCACGCCCCGGGCCACGCCGTGATCGCGGACGCAAACGGGATGCGAACCCGGCGCGCCGGCGATCCGCGCGGTGATGCGTGTGCGGCGCCGTGTAGTCGGTGTGGTGTGCGCCGCCGGAGACGCGGCTGAACGCGCGGCGTCGGCGCACCGGTGCGGTCAACGAATGGGCACGGGCGTTGCTGTCGCACCTCGACGTTCAGAAGTCTTTCAACCGAAAGGAGCACGTCATGACGAGCGCGCGTGGATTGATCACCTTCCTGATTGTCGTTGCGATTTCCGGCCGCGCCGCGGCCCAGACGGCCGGCGCGCCCGAGCCGCCGCGCCTCGGCGACACCGGCCACCTCACGGTCTCCGCCGAGCGTCTGTTCGGCTTCGACTATTCGTCCATGTCGACGTCGATGAATGGCATGGAGGTCAATTCGAGCAGCGGGACGACGTTCTCCGTGCTCGGCAACCCGGCGGCCGGGCTCTTCACGCCGGCTTCATTTCCGCGCGTCGCGCTGGACGGTTTCGTCGCGCGCGGGTTCAGCGTCGGAGCCGCCCTGGCGGTGTTTCACTATTCGATGTCGTCCGGCACGAGCGACCAGACGATCACCGGCTTACAGATCACGCCGCGCGTCGGCTACCTCGCCAGGGTCACCCCGACGCTCGCCATCTGGCCGCGCGCGGGGATCACCTATCGGCACCTGTCGGACGACTTCACCTCGCAGGGGACCACCGAGTCGTCGAGCTCTTTCGATGGGCTGCTCGGTTCGGTGGAGGCGCCGATCGTGCTGACCGTCGTCCCGCGCGCCGCCATCACCTTCGGCCCGACGTTCGACATCGCGTTCAGCGGCCGCAGCACGTCGAACAGCCCAGGCAGCTCCCCGACGACGACGGACGAGAAGCTGACGGAGTTCGGCGTGCAGTTCGGGCTGCTGGTGCTGCTGTGACCCGTCCACGCCTGCGCCAACGATTGATGCGCCTCGTCCTCGGGTGCGGTCTGTTCGCTGTGACGGCCGGCTGCGGCGGACCGGGAGGCGACGGTCTGTCCGACTGGGTCGGCGTCTATCAGCTGAGCGCGAAGACCGAAAATACGACCGCCTGCGACGCAGAAGGTCCATCGGTGCTCGCGCAGGAGCCTGACAAATTCTTCGTCGCGGTCGACGCCCATCCCCCGCGTCTCGATATCGTCTCCTGCCCGGATGTCGCAAGCTGCGATGCCACGGCCGCCAGCGTTCGTGCGGGCAGCGGGTACGCCGCCTGGTACTCCTATGAGCTGACGAGCGACGCGCACGGGTCACTCGCCGGCACCTTCGTGACCACCGGTACCTGGAACCCCGCCGGGACCTGCGACATGCCTCAGCTGATCCGGACGACGGCGACGCGCCTGTCGCCGACGTCGATCCGCATCGAGGCGCGCACGTACACGGGGGATTCTCACCCGCAGAACGCGCAAGGGTTCTGCACGACCTCGGACAACGACGCGACCACGAGCAGCCCCTGCTCGTACGACGCGCTGATCGGCGACTTCGTCGCGGCGCTTCCGTCGTGACGAGCGCGCGTGGGCTGGGCGCGATCTTCGTGTCTCGGGGCACGGCGATTGCTGTGCGGACGATGCCAACGGAGGAGAGCCCATGAAGACCAATCGAGAGCACACGCAGAACACCGAGAACACGAACCCGCTGCACACGATCCGCCACCGCTGGGCCGCGATCGTCGGCATCGCGATCGCGGCGGTGGGGTGCTCCTCGTCGCCGCCGCCCGCGGAGACGCAGTCGCTGGTCATCCTGCACACCAACGACATCCATTCGCACCTGAACGGCCATTCGCCGGAGGCCGATTACACGCCCGAGACCACCGGTGACGATGCGACCGTGGGTGGGCTCGCGCGTCTCGCGACGGCGGTCGCCGACGCGCGCAGGTCCGCCGCCGCCAAGGGCCAGCCGGTGCTGCTGCTCGACGCCGGCGACTTCATGATGGGCAGCCTGTTCGAGCTCCTCGGGACGACCGCGGCCGGCGAGCTCCACGTCATGCAGATGCTCGGCTACGACGCCACCACCATCGGCAACCACGAGCTCGACTGGGGACCGGCGGGGCTGGCGGCGATCCTGAAGGCGGCGGCCAGCGTCGGGGCCAACGTACCCATCGTCGCGAGCAACATGAACTTCGCCGACGGTGACGCGGGCGACGACGCGCTCTCGCAGATCGCCGCCTCCGGCGCCATCCAGCACAAGCTCATCAAGACGGTCGGCAACATCAAGGTCGGCATCTTCGGGCTGCTCGGCCAGGACGCGGCCGACGTCACGCCGCAGAAGGCGCCGCTCACCTTCGACGCGATCGCGCCCGCCGCCACGGCGATGGTGGCGGAGCTGCGGAACGTCGACAAGGTCGACCTGGTCATCGCGCTGTCGCATTCGGGAATCGACAGCAACGGCGCGGGCGAAGACGCGGCGCTCGCCGCCGCGGTGCCCGGCATCGACGTGATCGTCAGCGGTCACTCGCACGCCAAGCTGGCCGCGCCGGTCAGGATCGGTCAGACGGTGATCGTCACCGCGGGCGCCTACGGCGAAAACCTGGGCGAGCTTCGTCTGACGGTCACCAAGGCGTCGACGCCGGGCGACCCAGCGACGGTCGCTGTCGACGGCTACGATCTCGTGCCGATCGACGACCACCTGGCGGGAGACAGCTTCATCCAGGACGTGATCGGCGGACTGGTGCTGGGGGTCGACACCGCGCTGGCGCCTGCGAACCTGCGCTACGCAGAGGTCGTCGCCCAGACCGCCGTCGACATCCCGTTCCCTTCGCTCGCCGAGGCGCCCATCGGGAACCTGGTGACCGACGCCTACCGCGCCGTCAGCGCCAGCCTCCAGCCGACGGATCCGCCCGTCATCGCCATCGAGGGCAACGGCCAGATCCGGGCGGACATCGTCAAGGGACAGACCGGGCAGATCTGGCTCGCCGATCTGTTCCAGGTCGTCCCGACCGGCATCGGTCCCGACGCCCAGCCGGGCTATGGGCTGGTGACCTTTTACCTGAACGCGAAGGACATCGCCTCCGGGTTCGAGCTCGACGCGGCGCCGGAGTTCATCGGCAACGACTTCTTTCTCCAGGTCTCCGGCCTGGGCGTCGGGATCGATTCGTCGAGGCCCGCGTTCGCGCGGGTCACGGACCTGTCGCTCGTGACGCCGACCGGGACGGTGACCCTGGATCCGGCCGACACCGCGACCTGCTACAAGGTCGTCACGACCAACTTCGTGGCGGGCCTGCTGGGGGCGGTGAGCGCGAAGACCGGCGGGATGCTGCAGGTCGTCGCCAAGGACGCCGACTGCGCGACGCCGATCGACCCGACCATTCGGTTCGTCGACGCCGATCCCACGACCGACGGCGTGCAGGAGTTGAAGAACTGGCAGGCGCTGCTCGGCTACGTGTCCGGGCTGGGTGACGTCCCCGCCGCTTACGGCGCGCCGCAGGGGCGAATCGTCGCGCGCTGACGGGCGACTCACGCATCGACCCGGGTTCCAACAACGAATACGAGGAGGCTCGTCATGTCCATCCGACAACTGTCGTTCGTTTTCGCGATCGCCGTCGTATCGCTGCTTCACCCGGGCTGCGGAGGGGACACCTCGCAGCCTGATGCGGCTCCGATGACCCTGAATCCACCGCCGAACATCGACGCCATGAGCTGCTACGACCTGGTCGCCTCGACGGACCACATCATCACCACGGAGTGCTTGGGTTGCTGCAACCAGCGCGGTTTTTCGGGCGCCACCTCCTACGGAGGGCATTGCGTGTGCGGCAACCCGCGCGACAACAGCGGTGCGACCATCTGTGCGGCCGAGGGCGCGAGCGCGGCGGTATGCATGGATTGCTGTCACGCCGCAAACAGCGGGTACATGTGGAGCGGCGGCACGGGTTCGAGCGGGACGTGCGTCTGTTTCAACCGAGCCGACAACACGGTGTGCGCCAGCGCGCTCTCGGCCCCAACACCGGAGACAGCCTGTCAGGTCTGCTGCCTGGACAACGGCTACCTCGGCTCGGGCTACACCAACATCAGCACGCCGGAGTGCAGTTGCATCGACGCGTGAACCCGTCACGGGTTGCCGACGAATCCGAAATGCACGTCGAATAGCACCGCCCAGAAGGATTGGACCGGATTGATGTCGGCGATGAACGTCGGTCCGATCGAAAAGAATCGAGAGGTCGCGTACCCGCCGATCTCGGCGGTGGCGCCGATAGTTCGGAAGGTCGTGGAGTCGTAGCTGTTCACGCACCCCCCCAAGCATTCCGTGGACAGCAGCCTCTGCCCGCGCTGAACGCCGGAGACGGTCGCGACACCGAGCGATGCGGTGCCAAGCACGAAGCGTCCCCGGGCCTTGGCGCCGTACCGCAAGGCGAGCTCCGTTGCGCTGTTGTGTGGAACGGACACATCGTTGCCCGGGCAGATCGACAGCACGCCACACGAGCCGTTCGTATCTTCGATATGCCCCAAGCTGAGCGACAGCAGGTGCCTGCCGATGCCGACCGACAGCTGCACGCGCGCGAGCATCGCGTCCTCGCCGCGGATGCCGGCGGTTCCGATCCCGCCTGACACCCACGCGGTGATTTCGCGCGGTGTCGAGGACGCCGCTTGTGCCGTGTTCACGGGCGATGCCTCGCCGGCCGCGCTGATCGCTGGGCGGATCAGGATGGTTCCGAACGCGGCAATGCTGATCGCATGTGCAAGATGCTTCCTGGTCGTCATGGTGCGGGAAGCAAAAGCAACCGTCGTGCCCGTCCGCGGGCCGCTGAATCGGCGTCGCGCGACACACCCCTCGTGTGATTTGGGCGGCCGCGCTCGGCGCGGCCAGGCTCAGCGTCGCTGGCGCAGTGTCGCGATCACCGCCAGCGCGTGGCGGCGGTAGTCGGCGGGGAGGCCGTCGACCAGCGCGTCGTCGGGCCCGGTCAGCTTCTCGACGAGCGAGTCGACCACCTTTTGCACGCGGCGAAGCACGATGGGGTGCAGCGCTGCGTCGCCCGCGAGCAGCAGGGCCGCGGCCCGATCGACGTCGGCGTTGGTCAGGCTCAGCGCCTTCAGCGTCATTCCCCGCAGCCGGCGGCTGAGCGTTCGCGCCTCGCTGCTGTAGCCGAGCCGGGTCTCCGCGTCGCCCACCTGGTAGCCGGTGTCGCGCAGCGTGAGCAGCTCGCGCGCCTCGCGCTCCGAGAAACCGCTTTGGACGAGGCGCGCCACGTCAGGGCGGGGGCCGCTCGCCGGGCCGCCCGCCGGCTCGACCGCAGGAGCAGGGCTGGCGGCCGGCATCGCCGGGATGGTGGCCGGCGTCATTCGGGCCGAGCCGCGCAGGAGCTCCTCGCCGAGATCCGGTCGCATCACCGCATCCCGCTCGTTGAGCCGTGCCCGCTGCGCTGCCTGGCGAAGGCAGTTGCGCAGCTGGCGGACGTTCCCCGGCCAGGGCAGCCCCGCGATCACCTCCCGGGCGGCCGGATCCAGCTGCAGCGACCCGCCGCCCGCCGGCGTCGCCTCGCGCAGCAACCGCTCCGCGAGGATCGCGGCGTCGCCGGGCCGCTCGCGCAGCGACGGCATGCGGATGACATTTCCGGCCAGGCGCTCGTAGAGATCGCGCGGGAAACGTCCAGCCTCGACCTCGGCCGCCAGATCGCGGTTCGTCGCACAGACGAACTTCACGTCCGCCGTCCGCGGCGCCCCGGTGCCGACGGCGGGCTGAAACGGCCGGCCCTCCAGCGGCAGCAGCAGCAGCGTCTGCGCCTGGCGGGGCAACTCGCCGACCTCGTCGAGGAACAGAACGCCGCCGCTCGCCTGCTCGAGCAACCCGGGCTGCCCCTCGCGCGGCAGGTTGGGCAGGCCGCTGTTGCGGCCGTATCCGAACAGCTTGCCGGCCGCGATGGTCGGATCACCGGCCGCCAGCTCGGCGCAGTTGATGGTGCGATACGGACCGCCGGCCCGCGGGCCCAGCCGCCAGATCGCCTCCGCGACCGCGGTCTTTCCGGTGCCGGGCTCGCCGATGACCAGCGTCGGGTCCGATCCCGCGGCCGCGATCAGCATCTCCTCGAACTGCCGCAGAAACGTCGGGGCCTCTCCGACCAGGGACGTCGCACGCAGCTCGGCGAGCGCGGGGAAGCGCTGTTCGAGCTGGCCGACCTTGGCGCGCAGCGCGGCGCTGTCCTCGCGGGGCGCTTGATAATCGACGTAGCCGGCGTCGTGAATCTCGGCGGCGATGCGCGCCTGATCGCGGCGGGCGGCTTCCAGTTCGCGCGGTTCGGCGGTTTGCCGCCAGCGCTCCTGCGCGCGCTCGAGGTCGCGCTCGAGGTCGGTCGCGCGCGCGCGGTGCTGCAGCCGTCCGTTCACACGCGCCAGCAGGTCGGGCAGATCGAATGGCTTCGTCACGTAGTCGTCGGCGCCGACGCGCAGGCCCTCGTACTTGTCGCCCGCCTGGCCGCGCGCGGTGACGAACAGGAACGGCGTCAGCGCGGTCGCCTGGCGCCGCCGCACCTCCGCGCAGAAGGCGAGGCCGTCCATGCCGGGCATCATCACGTCGGAGATGATGAGGTCGGGCGTCGGCGCCAGCCGCTCGAGCGCCTGGGCACCGCTGCCCGCGCGGACCACGGAGTGCCCCGCGCGTTCCAGGTTGTACGCGATGGTCTCGAGCATGTCGATCTCATCGTCCACCACGAGAATCGTCGCCATCACATCACCTTCTTTTCTTTATCTGGCCTTGCACTCGTTTTGGGAAGGAACAGCTCGAACGTCGCGCCCTGTCCGGGCGTGCTGGTCACCTTGACGTCGCCGCCGTGGCGCCGCGCGACGCCGGCGACGATTGCAAGGCCCAGGCCCGATCCGCCGGCGGCGCGGCCACCCTCGCCCTGGAAGAATCGTTCGAAGACGTGGCGGAGATCGGTGGACGGGATGCCGGGGCCCGTGTCGGTCACCCGGATCACCGCGTGATCGCCCTGCGCCCCGACCGAGACGGTGACGCTGCCGCCCGTGGGGGTGAACTTCGCCGCGTTGCCGAGCAGATTCGCGACGGCCCGCTCGACCTGTCCGCGATCGACGTCGGCGTCGATCGGCGGCGCGGGGGGATCGTAGGCCAGCCGCACGCCGCGGGCCTCGAAGTTCGACCGGCTTCCGTCCACGACGTCCTCGACGATCTGACCCAGCGAGACGCGCCGGATCTCGGCGTCGCGGTTCTCGATTCGCGCGAGATCCAGGAGGTCGCTGACCAGCGAGCCGAGGCGTTTGCACTGTCGGGCGGCGCGGTCGAGGAAGTCCCGGCGCGCGCCCGCCGGCATGGCGTCGTCCGCCAGGATCGTCTGGATGCTGGCGAGGATGACGGCCAGCGGCGATCGAAAATCGTGCGAGACGGTGGCGACGAACTGGTCCTTCTCGTCCGCCATCGCCTTCAATCGATCGTAGGCCTCCTGCAGCTCGCGGGTCCGCAGCTGGACCCGCTCTTCCAGGAGCTCGCGGTAGGTGCGGTTCTCGCGATCGAGCTCGGCCAGCGCCGCCGTCATGTCGCGAAAATCGAGGGCGAGCTGGGCGATCTCGCCTTGCGATCGGGTCGGCAGCGGGGCGTCCCACTTGCCGCGCGCGATCTCGCGCGTCGCCGCCGCCAGCGATCGCAACGGCGATGTCAGCCGTCGCGCGACGAACAGGGTCAGCACCAGCGCCACCGCCAGCACGGTCAGCGAGATCAGCAGGCCCCGCCGCCCGACCTCGCGCTCGGCGGCGCGCCGCCGTTCGGTCGACACCTCCATGACGATCCAGCCGACCAGGCGTGACGAACTGGGCGGCGGTCCGCTATAGAAGTCCTCCTGCGTACGGGCGCCTCCCGCGGAGCGCCGGCGGTGAACGGGCGCGACCCAACGAAGCCGGTGATTGTCGATCGCGCACGGCTGGCAGGAAGTTGATTCAGCGGACCAGGTCGGCACGGCGGCGTCCCCGCGCGTGCGCGACGCGATCAGGCCGCCCGACGCGTCGAACGCCGCCACCCCCAGCACGTCTTGCTCCGAGAGCGCGCCCTCCAGAGTCCCCTCGAGAAGCTCCTCGCTCTTCGCCAGCACGCCCAGCAGCGCGCCGGAGGCCAGGTGGCGCGCCAGCGCGCTCAGGCGTTCGTCCGCCTCGCGCGCGATCAGGTGATCGATTCGCAGCTGATAGTAGACGGCGAGCGGCCCGGCCAGCCCGACGAGAGCGACGAACAGCCAGGCGGTGAACCGCCAGCGCAGGCTCCCCGTTCGCGTGGCCGGGCTCATGGCGACACCAATTCGGCGTGGTCCAGCACGTCGGGCGGCGGCCTGATGCCGAGACGGTGCGCGGCGCGCGTGTTGAACAAGAGGGCGTAGTCGCTCGCGTACCTCACGCCTTGCGGGGGGCCGCCGCGCAGCAGATCCAGCGCCATGCGCGCCGCCTGCGCGCCCTGACCGCTCGGTTGCGGCGCCAGCGCGAACAGCGCCCCCTGCGCGACGTACCAGCGCGACAGCCCCACGACCGAGATCCGCTTCCAGTCCGCGAGCTCGAGCGCATACCGGACCGTCTCCTGCGCGGTGGCGGTCGCATCGGGCAGCAGCCAGAGGGCATCGATCGGCAGCTCGTGCTCGAAGCGGTGGAACGCCTTGATCGCGTCGCCGATCGTGGTGACGGGCAGCGCCACCAGCTCGACGCCGTTCGCCCGCGCGGCGCCCTCGGCGGCCGCGACCAGCGCGCCGGTCGCGTGCGGGTTGTAGACGGCGCCGATCCGGCGCACGCGGGGCTCGACGTGCTTGAGCAGCGCGATGATGCGCGCCGGATCCGCGTCCAGCGACACGCCCGACACCGGCCGCTTGCCGTTCAGCAGCGCGCCCGGAGACGACACCATCGAGAACACCACCTGCGTCGATTCCGGCGTCTGCACCGCCGCGCGCAGCGCTTCGCGGCCGACGGCGACGACCATCCGCCCGCACTGCCGCGAGATCTCCGCCGGCTGGGGCGCCTTGCGGACGTCGACCAGCTGCGCGCGCGCGCCGAGCGTCCGCTGAATCTCGTCCGCGACGTCCCGATGCTCGTCGCCGGCGGCCAGCACGCAGACGCCGCCGCCACCGCCCGGATCGGCAGTCGTCGCCGCCCGGGCGCCTCCGCCCACCGCGGTCGCGATCAGCGATATGAAAACGACGAACTTCATGGGGCGTCGCTACGGCGTGTAGGCAATCGTCGCCATCACCCGTAGACGCGGATTCTGCGCTCCCAGCAGCTGGGCCTCCTTCTGGTCGAGTAGATTGGTGGCCGCGATCGACAGGTCGAAGGCATTGTCGAGCACGATCCCGGTTCGCGCGTGCAGCATCAAGTAACCGTGGATCGGGGTCGCCAGGTAAAGCGGCGTAGACAGATCGTTCAAGCGGGCGACCGTCGCGTCGCCGAAGTACTGGCCGTCGGCGGTCAGGTAGACGCGGCGGGGCAGGTCCAGCCGAATCCCCGCGGTGACCTTGTTGGTCGGAGAGCCGAGGTTGCCGGCGCCGGCCATCGCGTACGGTTGTTGCGCGTCTCCCTTGAGCCGCAGGTACGCATAGTGGGCGTACCCCGAGAGCGTGCGGTTCGGCGCGACCTCGAACCCCGTCTCTCCGCCATAGCCAGTGGCGCCGGCCTGGTTCACCCACTGCGCGGATTGAGACACGGTGATCGAGTTGTCCATCCGGTACGCGAACGTATTGACGAACAATCGCAGCCAGCTCGCGGCGGTGCCGCCGTACGCGAGCTCGCCGTAGTAGATGCGCTCGGGGTCGAGACCGTGATTCCCCATCAGGAACCCGCCCGTGGCGGTCGGTAGGTTCGCGAAGTTCTGAATGAGGCTCGGGTTGTTGTAGCCGGTGTTGAAGGCCGCCCGGATCTGCTGCGCCGGCGTCGGCGAGAAGACGACGGACACGCGCGGCGAAACCGTATAGGCCGTCAGCGTCTGGTGGTCGACGCGAAGGCCCGTCGTCACGCGCCAGCGGCCGAGCAGCGCCTCGTTGTTCGCGAAGCCGGCCACGTTCCAGATCGGAACGGAATCGATGGTGATGCTTTTGTCCTGGAACACGTTGAGACGGGCTTCGCCTCCCCACCGGGCCTGCATGCCGATCCCCGCGACGCTGTAATGGAAGTCGTGGCTCACCTCGGCGTACGGAGTTTGATAGGAGGTGTTCAAGGTGGTGTTCGGGGGCGCCGGGGGCGGCGGGGACGGCGGAAACGCCGACGATCGAATCCAGCCGAAGTTGCAGACCGCCTTCATGCGCAGGTCGCCGTAGGGCGAGCCGGGCCCGCCGAGGGCGACGCGGCCATCGGCCTTCGCGTACGCGAGGGTCGACCCGAATGGATAGACCTGCTGCCCGGTCGGGATGAGGTACGTGTTTCCGGTCATCGCGCCGGCCTCGAGCGCGAACTCGACGCCCGGATGCGGCGCGTATCCGATGGTCGCCGTTCCGCCGCCCGCCGACACCGGGTCGGTGTAATTGATTTCCGTTTCGGGTGGATTGACGTTCGTGTTGTCGATCGGATAGGGCGACAGGCGCCGGAACAGAGCCGTCACGCGCGCGCGCCAGTTGCCCCAGACGACGCCGTCGCGCACGGCGGCGCGCACATCACCGGGACGCACGAGGCCGGCGTCGACCCGCGCCTCCAGTCCGGGAAACGCCGCCGCCGAACGGGTGATGATGTTCAGCGTTCCCAGCATCGCCTTGTTGCCATAGACGGACGCGCCCGGACCGAGCACGACTTCGATCCGATCGATGTCCAGTACCGAGACCGGCAGCATCTCGTAGGCCGTGCCGCCGAAGAAGTCGACGTAAACCGTCCGCCCGTCGACCATCACCAGCACGCGGTCCGCGACCTCGAAGGCGAAGCCGCGCGGGCCGATCTGACCGTCCGTCGAGCCCAGCATCCGCACGTCCATGCCAGGGACGCGGCGCAAGATCTCCGGGATCGTCGTCGCGCCCGAATGACGGACCTCCTCGCCCGTGATCACGAACGTCGTGGACGGCGATTCCGACACGCGCGACGGCTGGCCGGTCGGCGTGATGACGGGCGGGTCCCAGTAGTCGTTCCCGCCGTCGGTAGCGACGGGCGGGGCTGGCGGGGTGGCCGGCGGGGCAGGGGGTTCGGTCTGCGCGGCAGCCCGAGCTGCGCAGAGGACGACCAGAGCCGCCGGGATGACGCGCGCCGCGCTGGTGCGGCGGCGGCGCGGCGCCGACGGGCCGAGGACGTCCTCGCTTTGCTGCGCTCGATTCGGCATGCGGCCGTCGTTCGCAAGCACCGTACCAGCGTCGTTATCCGCATGACAACGCTTCCGTCGGGCGATCGCCCCACACCAAACACACCAAGCACACACCACGCCGCCCCCAACCCGTCCCGACGGCGGGCGTCATTCGACGGCGGCCGCGGGTTTCGCGGTTGGCGTGGGTCCTGCTTTGGGCGGCACGCGACGCGCAACAACTGTCAAACGCACCCGAGGAGGCTCGTCATGTCCAAGCATCTGTCATTCATGTTCGCGATCACCGCCCTGTCGCTGTTCCACGCCGGCTGCAGCGAATCGGATCCGGGCGACGACGGCACCGACGAAATGATCCAGCAGGTCTACGCGGGCAAGCTGACGCTGGCCCAGGCCCAGGCGAAGACCCCCTTCCGTCTCGAGGTCGTTCCCGTCGGCGGCACCGTCTTCCACTTCGGCCTCGACCTGTCGCAGTCGCCGCCCGTTCCCTTTCCGTTCCAGTCGACGGTCCCGGGGGCGCTGGTGTCGGTCGCCGAGGTGCCGGCCACGCGGCTGCTCGGCATCCATTCGGACGCGGATGGCAAGTGGGGGTTCAAGGCGATCAAGGTGAAGGGCCGCCCGCTG
>Ga0066395_10000233_pt1 | contig 20899 bp, 15 predicted proteins | sample PanSoiPlot1MoBio_FD_61218 | JGI IMG/M metagenome (GOLD analysis project Ga0066395, IMG submission 61218) | Tropical forest soil microbial communities from Panama analyzed to predict greenhouse gas emissions - Panama Soil Plot 1 MoBio | ecosystem: Environmental > Terrestrial > Soil > Tropical... | reverse complement strand
GGCCATGCAGACCGCAACCTTTGGACGATAACCTTCGGAAGCCTTCTGAACTCAGGGCGCGCGATAAGCGCGCCCCTCTTTTTTGATATGGACGTTATGGATCCCGACCGGAAAAGGTGTCGCTTATTCAGTGTTCCGCGGTCTTTTAACAATTGCGAATTTTGATCGTGATAACAGCGATCCCGGAACACGCTTTATCAGAATGAGTTACAGCCCGCGAGATTAGCTTAAAGTAAATGTCAAATGTTCCACGTGGAACATTCAGCAATTGGCTGGTGAAAGGAGTTTAATTGGGCTTGCGGTTCTTGTGGTCGGAAAGATAACGCAGCATGATCGAGTCGGACGCATTCTGGAGCTGCCGCTCGAAGTTCTCCTGGCCTCGCGAGGCGGCATCCTGCCGTAGGCTTTGCCGAAGCTTCTCGCCCAGTTCGGAGTCGTTGGTCATGACCTGGATGTAGAACCAGAGAAAGTGACGCATCTGGTCAAGCGATGATTTCAGCACCTGGAGCGTATCCATCTCGGGTTGATCGGACAGCGCTTCCATGAGTTCAGGGTCCGTGGGCGCCTGCATTGCGGCGCAGTTCAATTCCTGCTGAATGGCGCGGAGATCTTCCGTCACCCGCAAAATGCGGAGATGAATCTCGTCCATGTTTGCCTGAATTTCGCGGTCCATGGGTATCCTTTCGCCTGCATCAACATCGCATCCACAAAGCGTTGCGAAAAGATTCCTCGCGTGCATGAGCTTCGGTAATTGAAGTTACCTTTGCCGCGATAACCCGCGCCAGACGGGCAGTTTCAGCCTGTCCCGAGTGCAGCAATCGAAAGGTGTGGTCCTTGGAGAATGGTGCGGGGAGGCGCGCAAAGACTCGCTACGCAGACTTAGATTCAGGCTCATGAACCAGTTGAAGGCGGGCTTGGCGAATCTCAGGGACACCGACGATCTGCACTCCCAGAGAGGGCGACTCCACGGCCTGGGCAAGCGCTAGGACCATCTGCTCCAAAGTAACCAGTCCCAGGCGCTGAGCGCCTCCACTCGTGAAGGGAAGCACCTCAGCGATCTTGTACAGGGGCAGCAGGGCGTAGGGCCAACGGTGTCCCGGGCCGAGCACATACCACGGGCGGAGGATGGTTGCGTTTAATCCCCGGTTACGAATGAGTTCTTCGCATTCCATCCGCACCGCGATATAGGACTTCATCATGGGCGCGGGATGAGCCACGCTCAGATAGATGAAGTGGGGCACTTCCAGATCAGCGGAGGCGTCGATAGCTTCACGCCCGGCTACCAGATCGATGGAGCGAAATTCCGCAGCCTTTGCTGGCGATGGGTGTGGGACTCCCACCAAGTGGATGAAAGTGTCCGATGGTTTGATGAGCTGACGGTAGGTTTTCGAGTCGAGTGCATTGCCGGAGACGACTTCGCAGCCGGCAGGGATCTTTCCCGCGGAACCGGAGCGGACCAGGGCGCGGACGCGATGTCCACGCTCGAGCAGCACCGGGATCAGACTGCTTCCCATGTAGCCGGTGCCGCCTGTAATGAATATGCGGCGGGGATTCGCTGTGCGCGGAAGCTTCTTCACTCTCAGGAGAAGACGAATGTCAGAGATCGAGGCAGCCACGGCTGGGTACGCTCCGAAGACGGTTTCGATTCCTCGAGACCGATGAGGAAGTTTAATCCAGGATCAGCATGGTTGTGTTACAAACGGTGCGAAATGATGGGACCCCAAAAAGGGCTAGTCCGCGCGATTGGCCGCTGGAGCCTGGTTGCGCTCACTATCAATTCTGTCATCGGGAGCGGGGTTTTTGGGCTGCCCTCCACCACTGCCAAATTGCTGGGGCCGTATAGCACGGCCGCAGTGCTGATCGCGGCAGTGCTGATCGCGGTCATCATGGCATGCTTCGCCGAAGTGGCCTCGCATTTCACCGAGGCGGGCGGTCCTTACCTGTATGCGCGGACTGCCTTCGGAAGGCTTGTCGGACTGCTGGTGGGATGGATGTTGTACCTGGCGCAGTGCGCCGCTCCCGCAGCGAACGCTAACCTGTTCGTGATTTATCTCGGGCAGTTCTGGCCGGCTGCTGTTCATCGTCCGAATCAAATTCTGATCTTGACGGTGCTGGTAGGCGCGCTTGCCGCGATCAATGTACTCGGAGTCAAGCAGGGGACGACCGCGAGCAATATCCTGACGGTGGCGAAGATTCTTCCTTTACTGATGGTGATTCTGGCCGGGTCGGCCGTGACGCTCGTGCATCCCGCGCCGTGGGGAGCGGCTACTTCACCCACGCGTGGCGATTGGCTCAAGGCCATGGTGCTGCTGATTTTTGCCTATGGTGGATTCGAGACGGCGCTGGCTCCGATGAGCGAGGCCAAAAATCCACGCCGCGATGCGGTATTCGCGTTGTTTGCGGCGCTCATCAGCTGCACGGTTATTTATGCGCTTATCCAGTGGGTAGTGGTCGGAGTGCTTGGCCCTGGCGCTACCGGAGAGCGTCCGATCGCTGACGTGGCTCGCGTTGCCATGGGCGATCGTGGATCGACGGTGGTGGCGATTGGCGCGCTGCTGTCGTTCTATGGCTACCTGAGTGCCAAAATGCTGGCCATGCCCCGGGTGACTTTTGCGTTGGCCGAGGCGGGGGATCTGCCGGGGTGGTTTGGGCGCGTGAGCCGCAGGTTCCACACGCCGTGGTTCTCGATTGTCGTCTTTGCGCTCGCCGTCTGGGGATTGGCGATCAAGGGAAATTTCCAGTGGAACCTGACGCTTTCGGCAATCGCTCGGTTGTTCTACTACGGCGTAGTTTGCGCGGCCTTGATTTCCCTGCGATACAAGCGGGCCGAGGCGCCGAGGTTTCACCTGCCCGCTGGCCCGGCCCTTGCCATCTTGGGAGCGGTGATCTGCGCGGCTCTGCTAACCCAGGTGGACCGCAGCCAGTCACGAATCGTGGCCGTGACCGTGGCTGCTGCGGTCGTGAATTGGATTTGGGTTAGGAAGACAGCCAGCAATCAGTAGCCAGTTCCCAGTTCCCAGTAACACTCAGGATATCTGGAAGCGGACGCCTAATGGCTTGGCTGTTCCTCTGCACCTCACGCCTGTTCCATTTCCAGCAGTTTTTCTTTCCGCTCGATGCCCCAGCGGTATCCGCCCATTTCTCCGTCTTCGCGGACAACGCGGTGGCAGGGGATGGCCACCGCCACGGGGTTCGTAGCGCAGGCGCGTGCCACGGCGCGAGTCGCTCTCGGCATGCCGATCTTGCGGGCGACATCGCTGTAGGAGCGAGTTTCTCCGCGCGGAATGCGCTGCAGGAATTCCCAGACGCGGCGCTGGAAAGCGGTCGCCCGAATATCGAGAGGTAAAGAAGCACTGGTTTCCTTACCGTCGATAAGGCGCGCGAGATTGGCTTTCCATTCGGCCATAGCCTGGTCATCGCGCTTGCGAACAGCGAACGGAAACTCGCGCATCAGGCCTTGCAGCAGCTCTTCGTCGGAATCAGCGAACTGGATCGCGCAGATGCCTTTTTCGGTTGCGGCTATCAGCATGCGTCCGAGAGGGGATGCCGTCGTGGTATAGCGAACCACGGCTGCCAAGGCGCCACGGCGATACTTTTCGGGTGTCATGCCGAGCTGGGTCGCGGTGCGCTCGTATAGGCGGCTGCTGGAGCCGTATCCGGCTGCGTAAAGCGAGGTGGTGACGTTGTGGCCGGCCTGGAGATTCTGCTTCACCTGGCGCAGGCGGCAGGCGTCAATATAGGCCTTCGGCGAGACCCCAAGCACAGCCTTGAAGGTCCGCTGCAGGTGAAACGGGCTGAGGCGGAAGGCCTTGCCCAGGTCGCTGAGCGTGATGCGGTCTTCGATGTGCTGCTCGATGTATCGGCAGATGGCGTGTACGAGCGCCGACTGCGGATTGCCGTCGGCGGCCTTCGGGCGGCAGCGCAGGCAGGCACGGTATCCAGCGCGCTCCGCGTCGACGGGGTCGTCGAAAAAACGCACATTTTCGCGACGCGGCCGGCGGGATGGGCAGGAGGGGCGGCAGAAGACGCCTGTGCTCGACACGCCGAAGACGAACGTGCCATCGACCGAGGCATCGCGTCCCACAACAGCCTGCCAGCGGGTTTCGTCGTTGAGCTTCACGATGTCGTTCTCTTCTTGGAATATTGTATTGGTGTTCATGAGGGCAGAATAGGGCGGGTCCGCAGAGCGGACTATCCGGATGTTGCGGTCAAAGTAAATCAAGTTTCAGGTGGCGGTCGTCAGGAGTCAGGTAATAAGTAATACCGTCCGGGTCATGGGTTTGGGCAAAAGCGATATGATGCGATTGATCTTATTGATGATTTTGTTGGCGGGATTGACGATGGCCCAAGACAGTGGTGTCTGCGGAAGCGGGAATTCGGTTGCAGTAGGTGCGGTCAGGATGGAAGTTGGTCCCGACACCATAACAGCATCGCGGGTGGCGGAGGAGATCAGGCTCGATGCCCGCCATCCGGCGGTGGAGTGGCAGCGGGCCCAGGCGATCGCCTTCTGTGCGGACTGGCAGGGGAAGAATGCCGATTCTGGACGAGAGACCCGAGTACGGGCTCTATGGACGCCGAAGACGCTGTATTTAAGATTTGAATGCCGCTATCGCGAGATTTTCATCTTCGAAAATTCCAATGCGAATGGACGGCGAGATCATTTGTGGGATCGGGATGTGGCCGAGACGTTTCTGCAGCCCGATCCGTCGCGTCCACCGTACTATCGCGAGTTCGAGGTAAGCCCCAACGGCATGTGGATCGATCTCGACATTTTTCCGGATGGGCTGAACGATTTGAAGAGCGGCTTGACGCGGTCTGTGTGGGTCGACGAAAAGAATCGCATGTGGGCAGCGGAGATTGCGATTCCGATGAAGGCACTCACGGAGAAATTTGATCCTGCTGCAGTGTGGCGAACAAACTTCTTCCGCGTGGAGGGCCAGCGGGAGCCGCGATTCTATTCAGCGTGGCGCCCGACGAATACGCCCGAGCCCAACTTCCATGTCCCGGCAGTATTTGGAAAATTGAAATTCGCGGAGCGATGAGTTCGATGTGGGCGAATCGGCTGTAAAGTCCGCCGCCATTGTGTAGTATGTCGTTTCGCCAATTTCCCAAGAAAACCTGTTGTCCGCACGGAGGTCCTAATGATTCGCAGCAAGAATTGGATTTTCCTTGGTGTTCTGCTCGGTCTTATCTCGGTCCTGGCGGCTGCGCAATTGAGTAGTGATGAACTCAAGAAGTTGTTGCCCGCGAGCTATTTCTTTGCCGGGCAGTCAGCCCCGGTGCAGACGCGCAACTCGGGCGGCCTCAAGACGGCCGGCGGCAAGTACGTCCTGGTTTCACTGGTAGACAACTCAGGATACTCGACGGCGATCAAGGAGAAGTATCAGGGGTTGTTCATCACCGAGACCAAGGTGACGTTTGAAGGGGGAACGCTCGATCCGGGACAGTATGGGTTCGGCTTCAAGGATGAGAAATTCATCGTGATGAACGTCGCAGCATCCGATTTGTTCTCGATCGCAAGCAAGAATGACGATCAACTGAAGCACCCGGTGCCGCTGAAACTCGAAAAAGACGGCGACGGATACCGCCTATACGCGGGGAAGACGTACGTCACGCTGAAAGCGGATTAGTGAGCCAACGGCTGGTTTGAGCCGAGCAACAGGCCGATGCCTGCGCGCTTGCGAAGCTCTGTGAGCAGCGCGGCGGCGGCATTCTGGTAGGTCTTGCTCGGATCGGACGAATCCGCCCAGACGGCTTCGTACACGATCCGGGCAGCTTCCTTCAAATCCATATGAAGTGCGGCTTCGAAGCGATCCGCCTGCTGCCGGGCCTCGGCGTAGCAGCTATGGCAGACGGCCGCCGGCTCTGAATTCCCCTCATGATTCTGATCCATGCAGCAGCGGAAGCTGGCGCTGGCGTTGATTTGCGTGTGAGCCTGGTAAATCTGAGACTTCAATTCCTTGATGAGGCGATCGCGATCGTCCATTTCAGGCCGGATAGCCACCGGCGTGGCACCAACGGCTGGAGCAGGATATGCGGGGTCGGAAGCGGCTGAAACACGCTCGCTGGTGTTGCAGACCGGACAGCAATCCATATCGGCGGGGTAGTACATCCGGCATTTCGAGCAAGGAAGGCCATAGCCTGCGGGCTTGCGAGCTTTGGGTGGCGCGGCAACGGTAGCGTCGTGGGTAATGGTGCGTTCGATCTTGAGCGAAGCAGTTGCTGCCTTGATTCGAGCCTGCTGAACGCCTGCTGCTTCCATAGGACACTCCGGGGGATGCGCGCCTATTGCGGCATCGATCTTTGAAGGCATTCTAGGGTTATTGAAGCACGGAAAGCGATGCACGGCAGTACATGCGGAGGGTCGCCCGGTGGTACAGGTGGCCTCGAGTTACCGGGAGGCCGTGATCAATTTGACGACTTCCTGCATGCGGGTGCGATAGAGATCCTGCCCGGGATCGAGGCGGGAGGCGATTTCGAGTTCGCCAAGGGCCTCTTCGTAGCGGTTAAGAGCCATCAGGCAGGCAGCCAATGAATAGTGATTCTGGGCGCTCGGATCAAGGCGAAGGGCTTGGCGGAACTCTTTTTCCGCCTCGGCTAGATGCTGGATATTCACCAGGGCAGTGCCCAGGAAGTGGTGAGCGAGCGCGGAATCGGGGCTAATCGTAATCGCGACCTGGAGTTCGTGGACGGCTTCTTTGTCCTGTCCGGCGAGCAATAGGGCCTGTCCGAGGACACGGTGCTCGGCGCCACTTGCGGGATTGACGAGGACGGCAGCGCGCAGTTCCCGTATGGCGGCGGGATAGTCGTGCTTGGCCATGTAGGCCTTGGCAAGGCAATCGTGTCCGCCTTCCCATTCGGGACTCTGGTTGTAGAGATCCTGAAATTCGGCAATGGCGCGGTCAAATTGCCCCTTGTCGCAGTAGGTGTTGCCAAGATTGTTGCGGACGCTGGGCTCGTTCGGAGCGAGACGCTTGGCTTCCAGATACTCGGTGACTGCATCGTCGAGGCGTCCCTGGTCGTGCAGGACGACGCCGAGATTGCTGTGCGCCTCCCAGAACTGCGGGCGAAGCTTCAGGGCACGTTGATACGCGATGGCAGAGCGACGCAGGTCGCCTTGGTCACGCAGCGTGATGCCCATATCGTAGTAAACGTCTGGATTTTCGGCCTCGCGCGCGAGCGACTGCTGAAAGGCATTCAGGGCCGCGTCGTACTGGCCATCAGCGTAGAGAGCGAGTCCCAGATAGCGATAACCTTCAGCATTTTTTGGATCAATGCTGAGGGCAGTGCGAGCTTCGGCGATGGCGTGATCGGAGTCGTCCTGTCGATAGAAAAGGTACGAGAGCTGGCTGTGCGTTTCAGGGAAGCCGGGCATGAGGCGCGCGGACGCCGTGAACTCGTCGAAGGAGTCGTCGAAGCTTTCCCGCTGGCGTAGCACGGCGCCGAGAACAAAGTGCAACCAGGGATTCTTGGCATCGTCGCGAAGAAGCGCGCGAAGCTTATTCTCCGCGGTCGCGAGCTTCTTTTCGTGAATAAGCGCGGCAATTTGAGGGGCGTTGCCCGAGCAAGCACACGGCTCGCTGGACTCGTGAATCGATTGGAGGCCCTGCAACAGATGAGCATTGGCTCCGGCTTTGTGAAGCGGAGAAACGCAGGCTGGCGTCACGCGACAGGCAAGGCCGCGTTCATGGGCAAGCCGTTCAATGCGGGTCGCGGGAATATCACCGGCCACAGACCAGAAAAGATCATCGGAGGAGAGTGGCGTGTTCTGGCGCGCGAGGAGCAATGGGCAAGCTGCAACCAGCAAGAGCGAGATGCACAAACACCGTTTCACGAAATCCTCCCCGGAGCAGCCTGATTGCCTTCCGTCACCATAGTAGGGTGACAGTGGCGGGTGATAGGTCACGGAAGTAATTGGTCCAGCGGGGATTGGGTGCCTCGGTGCTTGCGGGAGGGTCGCAGAGCGGGCAACGGGGGACTGGCTTCTGAGATAAACTAAAGACGTTCCGCTTCCTGGTGCTCGGCCAGGCGATGAAGCGGTTCCCGGAGGATATATGTTCGAGGGTCTGCTTCAACCGATGCACCTGCTGGTAATCTTCCTGATCGCCCTGATTGTTTTCGGCCCTAAGAAATTGCCGGAACTAGGGAAGGGGATCGGAGAGGGAATCCGAGCACTCAAGAACGGCCTAAAGGAAGGCGAGTCGAAACCTGAAGTAAAGAGCTAGTCAAGCCGGGCGCCCGGTTGCGCCCGACTCCAATTCCCACCGCAACGCTGTGTTATTTCTGGCCTGAACGACGGGGCAATTCATTCTTAGGATAGTTCTGGAGGTTTTCCATGCGTAATCGAACTGCGATGGTTGCTGTTCTTTGGGCCCTGGCGATTCCTGCATTTGCCGACCAAGTCACGTTGAAAAATGGGGACCGGCTGACTGGTTCGATCGAGAAATCGGATGAGAAAGAGCTGGTGATCAAGACTGACTATGCGGGCGAAGTAACAGTGAAGTTTGATGCCATCCAGGCGATCGATTCAACCGGAGACCTGCATGTCAGCCTGAAAGATGGAAAGACAGTAGTTGGTCCGGTGAAGACGAGTGGAGAGAACGTAGTGATCGCAACCAAGAGCGCGGGTCCAGTGGAGGCGCCGAAGTCTTCGATTACGACATTGCGGAGTCCGTCGGAAGAGACGGCGTACCAGAAGACGCTGCATCCGGGATTGGCAGAGGGTTGGAACGGCGGGTTGAACCTCGGCTTTGCGCTCACGCGCGGAAACAGCGAGACGAAGAACCTGAATATCGCATTTGCTGCCGAGCGAAAGGGTCTTCACGACAAGCTGCGACTGTACATGAATTCGATCTACGCGACGAACGACGTGTCAACCGCGATTCCACATACCACAGCGAACTCGATCGGCGGAGGCGTGCGCTACGATCACGATATAAGCAAGCGTGTTTTCGGCTTCGTGAATGCGGACTTCTTTCATGATGAACTGCAGACACTCGACCTGCGGTCGATCGTTGGCGGAGGACTTGGACTGCACGCCATCAAGAGCGACACAACGACTTTGGATCTTCTGGCAGGCGGAAACTATACGCATGAAAGCTACTCGTCGCCGTTCGATCCAAACTTTCCAGATGTGAAAACCCGCAACATAGGAGCGCTTACGCTGGGCGACGAGTTCATGCACAAGCTCGGAAAGAGCACAGTGCTGACGCAGAATTTGTACTTCTTTCCAGACCTGACCAACACAGGCGAATACCGGTGGACGTTTAATTTCGGGACGGTGACCAAGATCAACAAGTGGCTGGGATGGCAAAACTCGTTTGGAGATATCTACGTGAGCGATCCGCCGGCGGGCAAGAAGAAGAACGATATTTTGTTATCGACGGGATTGAACTTCTCATTTACGCACTAGAACGAGCGAGTCGGCACGGGACAACTCCTTCGATGGAGGGTGGTGCTGGAACGGTTTTTGTCGCTCGGAGTGCGGAGGACGCGGAGGAGACAAAAAAACGCCGAGTGGTCAAGGCGCGTTCTCAAATGGAGAGGTTTGCGAAAAAAGTTCCTTCCGAAGAACGTGATAAACTCATAAGTTATTGCAGGTGTAGTTGGGGCTGTTGTAGCCCTGTCCACCCGCAGGCCCGTAGCTCAGTCTGGTTAGAGCGCTTCCTTGACACGGAAGAGGTCGATGGTTCGAGTCCATTCGGGCCTACCATTCTTTTCTGCCGATCAGTTTTCTGCCTGTAATTTCCTGCGAGACTCCTCTTTCCACGGTCGAAGCATTCAGCGGGATCCTCATCAGTGAGTCATCGGAACGTACTAGCTTTCTTGGCACGGACAGAGCTTCGCTCAAACATGTGTGAACGCACGAATAGTAACTGACGATATTGACGAGGGGGAGAAGCAGAAGCAAGCGATGTTTCACGGCAAGAAATCAGGTTGGTGTGAGTGTCAAATGTCACTCAGCGCGCACCAGGTTTCAATGAAACAATCGCTGCCCAAGAACGTACAGACCTGTGCGGAGCGCACGACGGATCGTACTTCAGTCAGGCTATAATCATGGCCCACCTATGGCGCTCCCCTCTGGGACGAAACTGGGCCCCTACGAAATTCAATCTCCGCTCGGCGCTGGCGGCATGGGAGAAGTTTATCGTGCACGCGACACCCGGCTGGAGCGAGAAGTTGCCGTCAAGGTGCTTTCTGCGAACCTCTCGTCCGACTCGTCGTTGCGACAAAGGCTGGAGCGCGAAGCGAAGGCGGTCTCGAAGCTTACCCATGCGCACATCTGCACCTTGCACGACATCGGTCACCATGACGGGATTGATTTCCTGGTCATGGAATTGGTGGACGGTGAAACGCTAGAGCATCGACTATCCAAAGGCGCGATTCCCACCGCTGAAGCCCTTAGAATCGCAGAGCAGATCGCCAGTGCACTGGCGAAGGCGCATAAGCTTGGCATTATTCATCGCGATCTCAAACCCGCAAATGTAATGCTCACGAAGACGGGCGCGAAATTAATGGACTTTGGTCTGGCCAAACAGTCGGGTCCCGCGCCGCTCGCCGCAGCTCTGACCGAAATGACGATGGAGCAGGCAAAACTCACCAGCGAGGGCATTCTGGTGGGCACCTTCCAGTACATGGCGCCGGAGCAGTTGGAGGGCAAAGAGGCCGATGCCCGTGCCGACATTTTTGCATTGGGCGAAATGATTTACGAGATGGTGACAGGCAAGCCGCCTTTTTGCGGAACAAGTCGAGCAAGCTTGATCGCCGCTATCCTTACGGCTGACCCGCAACCGATATCGGCTCTGCAGCCGATGACTCCAGTCTCTCTGGAGCGGATAGTGAAGAAGTGTCTCGCCAAAGATCCCGACGAGCGCTGGCAGAATGCGAGTGATCTAGCGGATGAACTGAAGTGGATCGCCGAAGGAGGCGCGCCCAAAGCATCAATAAGGGATGCGCCATCGCTGAAAAAATGGCAGGCAACTACGTGGGCGCTAGCGTGCCTAGTGGTGGTCCTCCTGGCTGCGGGCAGTGCGATTTTGTGGAAGTTGAGCCGACGCACCTTGCCTCCTTTGTTTTTCCAGGCATCAGTCCCGTTCCCTGCGAACGATCTGGCCATCTCGCCTGATGGTCAGACAGTGGCAATCGTGGCCTATTCGACAGGATCCAGCAACTTTGTGCTTTGGACGTACCAGATCGGAGGCAGGCACCCGAATCTGATCGACGGAACGGCCGGTGCGGCGTACCCGTTCTGGGCGCCCGATAGCAGAACCATCGGGTTTTTTTCGGAAGGCAAGTTGAAGAAGGTAGACGCGGCCGGCGGCCCGGTTCAGGTGGTTTGCGACGCTCCGAATGGGCGAGGTGGAACCTGGAACAGCGAAGGCATCATCGTGTTTGCGCCAGATGCCTTGGGCGGCTTGGCGCGCGTTTCGTCGTGGGGCGGCCCGGTAGCAGAATTGACGAAGCCAGATGAAAGTCGTTCAGAATCCGGGCATCGATGGCCGGTCTTTCTCCCCGATGGAAAACACTATATCTATCTTGCGGCTAATTTCAGCAGCAAACCGGGAATCAATGCTCTCTTTATTGGCGCGCTCAATTCCAGTGAAAAGCATTTTCTTGTCAACTCGAGCGCCAATGCGGCCTACGCCGAACCGGGATATCTACTTTACTTTCGCGACAAGACGTTGGTCGCTCAACCGCTCGATTTGAAGAGCTATTCTCTCCGCGGCGAGCCGCACACGTTAAGCGACGAAGTGCTGTTTTTCCCTCAGGTGTATCGCGCGGTTTTTGACGCCTCGGCCACCGTGCTGGTCGCACAAACCGGCAAGGGAGTGAACCTGGCGCAATTGACGTGGTTTGACCGGACCGGGAAGCCCGGGTCGACTGTGGGTAAGCCATCCTGGTATGACAATCTTCAGATCTCGCCGGACGGACGGAGGATTGCCACCGATCAAACGGAACCTGGCGGGCGCAATACCGACGTCTGGATGCTCGATCCAGATCACAACACGGAAACGCGCCTCACATTCGATCCTGCACTGGATATGACCCCGGTCTGGAGCCCGAACAGCAAACAAATTGTCTTCAGTTCCAATCGGAGCCTGACTTTCCGGCTTTATCTCAAGAATGCGGATGGCTCGGGTTCTGATGAAGAGATTGCGAACGCCGATGTCCATCAGTTCAATGCGCTTGACTGGTCACGAGATGGAAAATACATCCTGGTTCGCTATTCGAACGAGTTATGGTACCTGCGGTGGCCCGAGCACAAGATCAACCCGCTAATTCAAGGCACATGGGTGATCCGCGGGGGCGCCTTTTCGCCTGACGGTCGCAGGGTCGCCTATTCTTCGAACGAATCAGGTTCGTGGGAGGTGTACGTTTCGCCCTTCCCCGATGCAGCCACGAAGTGGCAGGTCTCTGCTGGTGGCGGTCAGGAACCGAGGTGGCGGGAAGATGGCAAGGAACTCTACTATTTATCGCTTGATGGCAAAATAATGGCCGTACCGATTGTGCCGGGCAATGCTTTCGAGGCTGGCGCTCCCGTCATGCTTTTTCAAACTCACCGCAGGCTGCCGATCTCCTCACAAGACCTTTTCTCCTATTCAGCGACCCCTGACGGCAAGCGCTTCCTCGTCGCCAGTCAGTTAGAACAGAGCGCGGCACCGTTGACGATTTCGATGAACTGGTTGTCGGGTGTTGAAAAATAAGCGCACGCGACAGTTCTTCATATCTTCCAAACATGAGTCTCGGCCACGAGGGCGGCATGTGCGATTTAGGTGCAACGTCGCACAATGTGGGTGAATCGAAGAGGACGAGTAGCAGAAATCCGACCAAGAGTGGGTGCTTATGAAACATGAGAGTCGAAGAGACGACGAGGAACGGTCAGAGGAGCTCACGGGCGATCTCGAAGCGGAATTCGACGAACTGGGCGATGATCCCGGCAAAGTGGGGCCGGATAGTGCCGGTCAGTCGGGGGACACCCAGGGACTTTCGGATGTCGAAGAGGCTAATGAGGAATCAGTAGAGGAGTTGGCTGAGAGCGATCAGGCATTGGAGGCTTCGATCGTAGAGGGTGTGGAGGACGCCGGAGACCATCCGGAACGTCCGGTTCATACACACTTGGAGTATGGCCATCCAGATGATGTTCCGCCGAGCAAACCGGACTCCGACGCAGCTTAATTCGAGCTGGTCGTGAATCCTGCGATTGCGATTCTTGAGCCGCTACTTCGAGACCTCAGCAATGAAGACGCCGAAGGGCTCAAGCGAGACTTCCATCCCGGCGGATGATGTCTGCGGTGTTGCCAGCAGAGTTTTAAGATTAGCTGTCGGAAAGCCCTTTCCTGATAGATCGAACTTCGCCTTCTGCGGCGAAGACGACATATTCAGCGCAACCAAGACAGCGCTTCCCTTATAGGCGCGTAAGTAGGACATCACGTTGGCATCATCCTCGTTGAGAGCCGTGTAGTAGCCTTCGCGAAGCGCCTCATTGGAATGACGAAGAGCGAGTACCTTCTTGTACGTGCTGTAAATGGAATTGGGGTCCTTGGATTCAACCTCCACGTTGTGAGCCTTGTAGCTGGGGGGCACAGGCAGCCATGGGTCCTTCTTGCTGAATCCGGCATTTACGTCAGTATTCCACTGCATGGGAGTTCGTTCGCCGTCGCGGCCGATTTCTTTCGGCCAGCCCGTGCGTCCCTCCGGATCCTTCACGTCTTCCTTGCGTTTGGGATCGTTGTTCTCCATGCCAATTTCTTCGCCGTAATACATGATGGGCGTGCCGCGCAGCGTGAGATAGAAAGCACCCATCATGCGCGCGATGGCGTCGTTGTTTTTGCCGTCGCCGTAGCGATTGTAGGAGCGGACCTTGTCGTGGTTGCTGATGACGTAGACGGGCCAGCCGCCCGCGGAGTCAACGGCCGCGATCTGGCGGCGAAATTCCGGCGGAGACAGCTTGTCGACGGTGGTGAACATGAAGTCCATCGGCATTTGCAGTTCGTCATCGTGTTCGCCGTAGTACTGCTTGAGTTCGTCGATGTTGCTGGTCCAGGTCTCGCCGATCAGAACCGCGTTGCTTTCGTCGGCGACCTTGCGAAGCTTTTTGAGAACATCGTGAACTTCGGGAAGCTTCTTGTTGTAGAGATTCTCTTCGTTCGGATCGCCAAATTTGTTTGTGCCCGGAAGAATGGGATTGTCGCGAAGGTCGGTAACTTCGAACAGGGTGTCAACAGCATCGAGGCGAAAGCCCGCCACGCCGCGCTGGTACCACCAGCGAGTCACGTCGAACATGGCCTTCTCGACCGCAGGATTACGCCAGTTCAGATCGGGCTGCTCAGCGTAGAAGTAATGGTAGTAGTACTGGTTGGTTGTGGGGTCGAGTTTCCAGGCTGAGCCGCCGAAGTCCGACGTCCAGTTGTTGGGTGGCTGGGCCGGGCCCTTCCCATCACGCCAGACGTACCAGTCACGATGCGGCGCATTGCGTGAGGACTTGGAGTCGAGAAACCAGGCGTGCTGGTCGGAAGTGTGGTTGACGACGAAGTCGAGAATGATTTTTACGTTGTGCTGCTTGCCCATAGCGACCATCTTGTCGAAATCAGCCAAGGTGCCGTACATGGGGTCGATATTCTCGTAGTCGGAAACGTCATACCCGAAATCGACTTGCGGCGATGGAAAACAGGGCGTGATCCAAATGGCGTCTACACCGAGGTCGTGTAGATAAGACATCTTCGAAGTGATGCCCTTGAGGTCACCGATCCCATCGTTGTTGCTGTCAGCAAAACTGCGCGGATAGACTTCGTAGAAGACTGCGTGCTGCCACCATTGGTGGCCTTCAGCATCGGTGTTTTTCGATTGGGCAACGATGAAGTTCGGGCCAACTGTCGCGAGGATGAAAAGTACAGTCAACGAGAGTCGCTTCGACATATCAAGTCTCCGTAGCTCTTAGCGGGAGCCGGAAAAATTCACGATGATTTCCTGATGAACATAGGTTTCCGAATTGGAGGCCGGGAAGACGATCGCCAATTCGGACTTGCCGTTGTCTGCGCGAACAAGTGTACCGCCGGTGGCGGATGCAATCTGTGAAGGGTTCCGAACAGAAAGTCCATAGCGGTGTCCGGGCAGACCCTCTACAGCCAAGGTGAGCTGGGTATAGGAGGTGTTCCAATTTTGAGTCAGAACGCGAAGATCCTGGCTGGAACTGCCGAGCGGAGGAAGAGCATTGGTGAAGGAGAGATCGAAATCGTTCTTGAGCTGAATGCGCAGAGTACTGTTTCCGTGTGGAACCGGGAATTTCACTGCGACGTGCTGGTCGGTGGATGACCGCGCGATTTGAAATGGGGTCTTTCGGCCGTCGAGATCGACGGAGGTGACCTGGGTTCGAGGACTTATCTCGGGTGAGAATTCAAGCGTGCAATTTCCTGCGCCGACGTGCGACAAGTTCAAAACGACGCTGCCCACCGAGCGGCGGTAGGTCACGTTGAGCGTCGATCCGCAAGAGAGATTGTCGATGGCGACAGAATCCCAATCGGCGGGGAGATGAGGAGCCAATCTGAGGGTGGAGTTGATGGAGTCAGAGTCGAGGCCGAGCATGCCGCGCAAAATGGGGCTGATTACCATTGCCGCCGACCATATCTGATGCGGCGAACTGGTGGAAAGCGGCTGATAGAAGTCGCCGGAGAGGACTTCGGTGACGTGGCCGAGCGAGCCATCGAGAGCGAGCAGCGAATTGTCGCGGAGGTTTGAATAGCCGGAAAAAGGCTGATGGTAGCGGTACTCGGCGACGGAGGCCCATCCGGTGAAAAGAGGCCAGACAGAGCCGAAGTGATATCCGGCTCCGCCATAAAGTGGAGATTGACTGGAGAGAATCCGCATACCCCAATCTGTCTGATGATCGATGTCGGCGAGATGCTGAAGGGTTAGTTCGCTCTTGTCGGGGTCAGTGAGGCCGAACCACATGGGGACGGTGGAAAGCACGGTGATCTCATCGACACGATGACCTTGCCGGTCAAGCGCGAAAACGAAAGATTTATTCTCGGGCGACCAGAAAGTTGAGTTGACCAGCGGTTTCTGGCGGTCGAATGAGGCAGAGAGTTCGTTATGGACGTCGGTCTTTCCGGCTAGCGTGGCAAGATTGGCGAGCGAGTGCAGGGTTTCCAGGCCGAGCCCGCTCTGGTAGAACTCAGATTTCACGGGAAGGAGCGGGCCGCCTTCGACCCATCCGTGACCGAATCCAAAATTCTGGGGTAAATTCTGTTCGTCGTATGTCGAACGCAGAAATTGGTAGGCCTTCCAGAGACTATCCCATTTATCGCGCGCGAAGCCGACATCACCGCTACGAACGACATAGTCATTCACCGCGATGATGAACAGCGGAGTGGCATCGGCGGAGGCGTAGCCGTAGGGATAATTTTCGAACCAGGGAACGAAGTTTGCGGCCTGAGAAATTTCGTGCGGAATCTTTCCGTCGGCTCGCTGGAATTTACTGACGAATTCGAGCGCAGCGCGCGAAGTCTTGAAGTCGCCAACGGAATTCAGAGCGAAGGAAGTCCAGAAGGAATCGCGTCCGAAGAACCAGGCGAATCCTGGTCGCTGGCTGAGACCCGAGGTGCGATAGCCGGCGATCAAACCGGTTCCCAGAAACGGATTGTCGACGAGACCTTGAATCGTGCTTACACGCGCCCAATCATAAGCCTGTTGGAGTTGAGCGTCGGGAAGGGAGAGTGTCACGGTGTGAGCAAGATAGTCGCGATAGTACTGAGCGGACTCGCGGAGCAGATTCTCGTATGAAGAAGAGATGCGCTGGTAGGACGCCTGTGCGTCAGCGAAGCCCTTGGCCGAAGCGGCGAAGACGAGAATCTTGCGGTCGCGTCCTTTGTTGGTGACGCCCAACGTGAAGGAATTTTCTTCCGCAGAGGAATAGTTCGTTTGATAAGCGATATTCGCGACAGAAGCGGTGGGAGACCCAAGAAGAGCTGAGAACTTCTTCTGCTCTTCTCCGAGAACGAACGTGTGCTCGGAAACGTCCCAGTTGAGATAGGTTCCGCCGATAGCAGCGGGCCATTCCAGTTGAAAGTCAGCGATGAACGAAGCTTCGATTTCGAGCGACTGGGCTGTTTCGATGTCAAAAAAAATCACGCCCCCGGATTCGTGAACGGGAACGAAGAATGTTTCGCGCACCGAGAAGTTGTCTCCGGTATAGACCAAAGTGGCGGATTCAGGACGCACGATGAAGGTGCGGACAAGCGTCTCAGCCGGAAGCGAGCGGCCATCGACATGAAAAGTGAGGTGAAGGTCGCGAAAAATCTTGAGCGGATAGACCCAACCTTCCATTTGTCCGGCTTCGTTACCGAACATCGCAGCACGTGTGCCTACAATCGGAAGGAATTCCCATCTGCGCACGGCCCGCGAAAGTTCCAGCGGGGGCGGCATTTGATCGGCGGCAACGCAAAGGGCAGAACAGGTAAGGACGAAGAAGATGAGTCTCCGGAGTGAGGGGAAGCTTGGTCCGAAGGCTCGACGCCAGGAGTTCATTCGACGAATGCGGGTGGACTCAGATGGGGCCCGCAACAGAAATCGCACTGCAACTGCGTGACTTGCAAAGTGCAGTGGCACCAAATATAAGAAATCAGGGTCGCATTCTAGCACGAGCAGAATCCGGGTACTCCGCTTTGTCCTTTTCTCGCCGCGCATTTCTGAAGTCTCTCAGCCGGTCGGCGCTGGTCCTCTCACTACAGAATGTGTTGGCACTGGCGCGTCCGATGCAAGGCCAGTCTCAGCGCGTTACATCCGCGATCGAACCGGTGAAGCCTGGTACTCCGCTGGGTGTAAGTTTCGTGAATGTAGGGCGGCAGGCTGGACTAAACGTGAAGACCATTTTCGGCGGTGAACACAAGAACAAATACCTGCTGGAGACAACAGGCTGTGGCGTGGCGTTCTTTGACTACGACAACGACGGGTGGCTCGACATTTTTCTAGTCAATGGCACGCGACTCGAGGGATTCCCTGCGGGCAGCGAACCGATCTCGCATCTGTTCAAGAACAACCGCGATGGAACTTTCACTGACGTGACCGCAAAGGCCGGCGTCGGGCGAGCCGGTTGGGGACAAGGTGTTTGTGTGGGCGATTACGACAACGACGGGTTCGACGATCTATATGTCACGTATTTCGGGAAAAATATTCTCTATCACAATAATGGCGACGGTACGTTCACCGATATGAGCGAAAAGGCCGGCGTAGCGGGCAAAGGCACGAGGTGGAACACCGGTTGCGCGTTCGTGGACTACGACCGGGACGGGCATCTCGACCTGTTCGTGGCGAACTACATCGATCTGGATCTGGCGACCGCGCCGGTGCCTGAATCGGGTCCGTGTCTTTATAAAGGAGTGATGGTGGCATGTGGTCCGCCGGGGCTGAATGGCGGGAAGAATATCTTGTACCGCAACAACGGAAATGGGACGTTCGCCGATGTTTCCGAAAGCGCGGGAATCTGGAAAGCGAACGGGACTTATGGGCTGGGAGTGCTGACAGCCGATCTCGACAACGACGGCTGGCCGGACATCTATGTTGCAAACGATTCGACTGCAAGCGCACTCTATCAGAACAAAAAGAACGGGAAGTTTGTTGATATCGCGCTGGAGGCGGGGTGCGCGCTGAGTCCAGACGGCAAGCCGCAGGCGGGGATGGGAATCTCAGCCGGAGACTACGACTTGGACGGCAATCTTGATCTGATCAAGACGAATTTCGCCGGAGACACGCCATCGCTCTATCACAACCTCGGCGAGGCCACCTTTGAAGATGCAACGTTCGCGGCAGGCCTGGGAGCGCACACGCAGTTTCTTGGCTGGGGATGCGGCTTTTTCGATTTCGACAATGATGGTTGGCCCGATGTGCTGATCTGCAATGGACATGTCTATCCGGAAGTGGAGCAACTGAGGACCGAGGCGGGATATCCGCAGCGCAAGTTGCTGTATCGAAATCTGCGGAACGGACGGTTTGAGGATGTTTCATTCCAGGCAGGGCCGGGGATCTCAGAACCGATTGCAGCACGCGGTTGCGCATTCGGAGACTTCGACAATGACGGCGATATCGATATGGTCGTCAATCCGGTAAATGATTTGCCGCAATTGCTGCGATGCGATTCGCAGACCGGCAATAACTGGATTAAGGTGCGGACGATTGGAGTGAAATCGAACCGGAGCGGCATTGGCGCACGCCTGAAATGTGTGACGCGGGTGGCGGGGGAAGCGGCGCCACATCAGCAAATCGACGAAGTGCGCAGCGGTGGCGGATACATATCGCAGAGCGATTTGCGTGTGCATTTCGGAATTGGCAAGGCCGAAAAAGTGGAACTGCTCGAGATCCGCTGGCCAAGCGGGCAGGTGGATACTTTGAAGGACGTAAAGCCGAATCAAGTAATCTATGTGAAAGAGGGCGGGGAAATCGTGAAGAGCATGCAGTTTCCGCCGCCGAAGGCAAAGCAATAGCTCGGTGTGTCGCTACCTCGACGGCTTCTTCTGTTCGGAAGACAGTGCTGAACCCGAACCTTCCTTCAAACTGTGGATCTTGTCGACCGCAGGATCCTGGAAGCGCTCGGTGCGGCCACTGGGCCAGCGAATTTCCACGAAATCAATTTTTGTTGCGGAACCCAGACCGAAGTGCACGCGCATGTCACTATTCGAGCTGTAGCTCGAACCGCTGCGGACTTCGTCCACGAGCGTGCGCCCGCCTGCTTTAACCGAGATATGTGCGCCAATGCCGTCGCGATTCGAAGTGGTGCCGATGGTGTGAATGGCAATCCAATGATTCGGGTAATGCACCTGGTTGACGAGCAGGCTCGGCATGGCGTTCATGTTGCTGATGATGGCCGACATACGCCCGTCATTCCAAAGATCGCCAACAGCCAAGCCGCGAGAGGAGGCTGCGGTTTTGATTCCGGGTCCAGCGTCGTCGGAGATATCAGCGAACTTGCCATTGCCGAGGTTGTGGTAAAGGATGCGCGGCTCCTGGTAGTCGCTGCCGAGATGCTGTTTGTCCACCTCTGGATAAACGTGTCCGTTCACCAGCAGCAGATCGGGCCAGCCGTCATTGTCGAAATCAAAGAACATCGTGCCCCAGCCGAGGTATTTGGTGTAGAGGCCGAGGCCGGCATTGGCTGTCACATCGTCGAATGTCCCATCGCCTTTGTTGCGGTAGAGAGTTGATGTGTCATCCGAAAAATTTGTTTTGAAAATGTCGAGACGTCCATCGCCATCGTAGTCGCCGATGGTGGATCCCATGCCGGCTTGTTCGCGCCCATCTTCATTGAAAGCAGCGCCAGCAGTGACCGCGACGTCCGTGAAAGTGCCATCGGCGTTATTGCGATACAGAATGCTCGGAGTGCTGTCGCAGGCGATGTAGATGTCAGGCCAGCCGTCGTCGTTGTAGTCGAACGTTGAGACGCTGAAACAATAATGCCCATTGGTCTGATCGATGTGCGCCTTTTGGGTGACATCTTCGAAAGTGCCATCGCCGCGATTGTGATAAAGAATATTTTTTGCGCCGGGCAATCCGCGAGGGCCGCACATTACGGGAACGCCCTTCCAAAGACAGGTGGGCCGCTCTCCGGGAGCAGGCGCGGTCGAGAGATCGAAATCGACGTAGTTGCTGACGATGAGATCGAGACGGCCGTCGCGATCGTAATCAACGAAGGCGCATCCGGTGCCCCAGGCTTTGCCTGAACCGGCGACGCCAGCCTGCTCTCCGACTTCCTTGAAGGTTCCTTTGTCGTTGCGGTAGAGCCTATTCTTGCCGTAGTAGGTGATGTAGAGGTCTTCCCATCCATCATTGTTGTAGTCGCCAACGCAAACCCCTTGTCCCCATCCGGTGGCGGCGAGGCCAGCTTTCACGGTGACATCTGTGAAGGTTCCGT
>Ga0066395_10000232_pt1 | contig 20934 bp, 18 predicted proteins | sample PanSoiPlot1MoBio_FD_61218 | JGI IMG/M metagenome (GOLD analysis project Ga0066395, IMG submission 61218) | Tropical forest soil microbial communities from Panama analyzed to predict greenhouse gas emissions - Panama Soil Plot 1 MoBio | ecosystem: Environmental > Terrestrial > Soil > Tropical... | reverse complement strand
TCGACCTCGACACGCGTCGGACCAAGGTCCGCATCAGCATCGAGAACCCGGCCCTGCGATTTAAGCCAGGCATGTTTGCCAATGTGACGCTTTTCGGGCCACGGCAGCTGCTGGCGACGGTTCCGACAACGGCTTTGGTGCTCAAGGACGACACCAATCGGGTGTTCGCCGAGGTCGCGCCCTGGACCTTCGAAGCGGTTTCGGTGGAAACCGGCTTCCAACGAGGCAGTGAGACCGTGATCCAGCGCGGTCTCAAGGTCGGTGACCGCGTGGTCGTGAAGGGCGGAGTACTCCTCAATGATTGACCGGCTTGTCGCCTTCGCTTTGCAAAAGCGGCTGGTGGTGGCGATGGTCTCTATCTTCATCGCAATTTACGGCTATTACTCGTGGACCCAGCTGGCGCTCGAAGCTTATCCGGACATCGCCGACGTAACCTCGCAGGTCATCACCCAGGCGCCCGGATTGGCTGCCGAGGAGATCGAGCAACAGATCACGATTCCGCTGGAGCGCGAACTTAATGGAACGCCGGGCCTGTTCGTCATGCGCTCCAAGAGCACCTTTGGACTGTCGCTGATCACCCTCGTCTTCCGCGACGGCTCCGAGGACTATTGGTCGCGCCAGCGGATTTTGGAACGCATTCAGAATGTCACCCTGCCTTCGGGCATCACTCCCGGACTCGATCCGCTGACCTCACCGATCGGCGAAATCTACCGTTACACGCTGGAGTCCAATACGCAGGGATTGCGTGAGCTGTCCGAAATTCAACGGTGGACGGTCATTCCGGCGCTCAAGCAGGTGCCCGGGGTCGCCGATGTCACCAATTTCGGCGGCATCACGACGCAATTTCAACTCGAGCTCGACCCGACCCAGCTCATGCGCTTCAATCTATCGCTCAAGAACGTCACCGACGCTATCAGCGCCAACAGCGCCAATGCAGGCGGCAGCGTCATCACCCGCGGCGAACTCGGTTACGTCATTCGCGGCATCGGGCTCGTGCAAAAGCTCGAAGACATGGGCGATATCGTCGTCATGCAGCGGAATGGAACGCCGATCTTTGTGCATGATCTCGGCACCGTGAAGTTGAGCAGCGAGGAGCGGCACGGCATCCTTGGCAAGGATGACAAGAACGATACCATCGAGGGGATAGTCTTGCTGCTGCGCGGCGAAAATCCCTCGCGTGTCCTTGACGGTATCCATGCAAAAGTAGCCGAGCTGAACAAACGTCTCAAAGCCGAGGACGTCCAGATTGTGCCGTACCTTGATCGTTCGAGTTTGGTCACTGCTACCGTGGACAAAGTCTCGCATACCATTTTCGCAGGAATCGGCTTCGTTCTCATTGTCCTCATCTTGTTTTTAGGTACTCCCCGCAGTGCATTGATCGTCGGCCTCACCATCCCGTTTGCGATGCTTGTCGCCTTCACGGTGATGAACCTTACAAAGATCCCGGCCAACCTGCTGTCGCTCGGCGCCATCGATTTCGGCATTATCGTGGATGCGTCGATTGTCATGACCGAAGCGATTCTGCGGCGGCGCGAGGCAAAACCGGAGGAACCGTTGGTCGAAGGCGATGTTCGCGAAGCCGCCCTGCAAGTGGCGCAGCCAATTTTCTTCGCTACACTGATCATCATAACCGCCTATTTGCCGCTGTTCGCCTTCCAACGTGTCGAAGCCAAACTGTTTCTGCCAATGGCCTACGCGATAGGCTATGCGCAATTGGGCGCGCTGCTGTTTGCGCTGTTGGTCGTTCCGGGGCTTGCCTACATGGCGTATCGCAAACCCCGGCGCCTCTTCCGCAATCCGGTGCTGGACTGGTTGGAGGCGCGATATCACCGCGCGCTTGAGGGGTTGCTGCATCGGCCGCGCATCGCCGCCGTCCTTGGCGGTGCCGCAGCCGCAGCCGTCGTGGGGCTCGGCGCTACTGTGGGACGCGAGTTTCTGCCCGAACTCGATGAGGGCACGATATGGCTCCAGGTGCAAATGCCGGCCGGTATTTCGCTTGGCAAGGCGACCGAAATGGCAGCCGATTTGCGCAAAGCCGTCCGCGAGTTCCCCGAGGTATCCTACGTCGTAACCCAGTTAGGGCGAAACGACGACGGTACCGATCCGTGGACACCATCGCATGTCGAAGCAAGCGTTGGCCTTCACCCCTACAACACTTGGCCATCCGGCGAAACCAAACGGGAGCTGATCTCGCGCATGGCCGCGAGGTTTCACGCGATGCCCCGATTCGATGTAGGTTTCAGCCAGCCCATGATCGACGGGGTTAACGACAAGATCGCCGGCGCGCATAGCGAGCTGGTCATCAAGATATTTGGCGATGACTTCAACGAGCTGCGCCGCATCGCAAAAGAGGTCGTCGACATTCTCGACGCCACCCCCGGTACGGCCGATGTGTCGATCGACCAGGAGCCGCCGCTGCCGCAGATCGCCATCAAGGTCGACCGTGCCGCCACCGCCCGTTACGGCATCAACGTCGCGGACATCTCGGACCTGATCAAGACCGGGATTGGCGGCGACCCCGTGAGCCAAGTGTTCATTGGCGAACGACGGTACGACACGACCGTCCGCTTTCCGCCATCTGCGCGCAACAGTTCTGAGGCAATCGGCAACCTGGTGCTCACATCAAGCAACGGTGCCCTCATTCCGGTGTCCCAGGTCGCGCAGGTGGCATTTCAGACCGGGGAAAGCACGATCACCCGCGAGATGAATCACCGGCACCTGACCGTGAAGCTCAATTATCGTGGCCGCGACCTGTCATCTCTCCTGGCGGAGGCCCAAAGAAAAGTCGAGGAGAAGGTGTCGTTCGATCCCGACAAGTACAGCATTGAATGGGGAGGACAGTTCGAGAACCAGCGACGGGCGGAGGCGCGGCTGGCCCTGATCCTCGGCCTGGTTCTAGGGCTGATGCTGGTTTTACTCTATACCGGGTTCGGCATCTTCCGCCAGGCGTTGCTCATTCTCGGCGCCGTTCCGCTGGCCGCCCTCGGCGGGCTCATCGCCCTGCACGCGACGGGAACCACGCTCAATGTCGCCTCCGGCGTCGGTTTCATCGCTCTGTTCGGCGTCGCGGTCATGAACGGCGTCATCATGGTGGCAAACCTCAATCATGTTCGCGAGCGCGGCGTCCCTCTGTTCGAAGCGGTGCTGACCGGCGCCGGCGAACGACTGCGGCCGGTCCTGATGACCGCATCAGTGGCGACGGTCGGCATGCTGCCGGCCGCACTCGCGACCGGGATCGGCAGCGATGTACAGCGAGGTGTTGCCACAGTTGTGGCTGGCGGGCTCATCATGGCAACGCTCCTCACGCTGTTCATCATCCCAACCTTCTATCTTGTGCTGGAACGTTGGGCGGCAAAGCGGATCGCTGAGACCCCGGCCGGAGGCGTGAGATAGGTCAGTCGCCGCGGACAGCCCTGGGGGCGCCACATCGAGGGTCCGCAGGATCAGAAGCACATTAAGTGCGGGGACGGACGTGGGTGCCGAGGAGCGTCGCCCTGCGCAGCCAGTGGGCGGGCCCCCCGCGTGCCCTCGCCGCGTGGAGCTACCTTCGCACTGCCTCCCCCAACAGCAACCAGCGCCCGAACAAAAACCTGCTCGAATTGTGAGCCCGAGCCCGAAGCGCTGTCGCCTTTTTGCCACATCCTGACCAAATCAGTCGATGTCACCTCTTTGTCACGAGCAGCGTTGGGCTGCGTAGCAAAGGTACCTCTGGCGGAGCGGGTGCGACGCACCGATTCTGTAGGAGGAGTCAATGTGGATCAAGTTACTTGTGTTGGGCGGCACATGCCTTGGAACGTCAATTTTGATGCCGGCGCTGGCTGCAGCGCAGTCGAATTCGGATCTCGCTAAGATCGATCGCCTGCAGCGTCAGATGGAGCAGCTGCAGGAGCAGATCAAGTCGCTCAAAAGCGAGATGGCTCAGACCAAGAAAAAGGCCAGCGACACCGAGGCAGCAGTGCAGGGAGCCTACGCCGCCGACGTTGCTACCAAGGCCCCGCTCAAAGCGCCGAGCGTGGTGGATCGCGTCAAGCTTACGTGGGGCGGCTTCCTGGCGGCGGAAACCGTCTATCGGCAACGCAACGAAGTGGCGGATATCGGGTCAAACTTCGGCGCGATCCCGTATCCATTCTCGCCGCTATTCAACGAAAGCGAGTTTCACGGCAGCGCCCGTCAGAGCCGTATTTCACTGCTGGTAGAGGGCGCCCTCGATCCTGCACAAAAGCTCGCCGGCTACTATGAGATGGATTTTCTCGGGGTCGGCGCCACTTCGAACTTCAACCAGAGCAACAGCTGGGCGCCGCGCCTGCGGCAGGCTTTCTTCAGCTACGATAATAGCGATTGGGGGTTCCATTTCGTCGGCGGCCAGGCGTGGAGTCTCCTCACGCAGAACACATCAGGCATCATGGCTCGGAAGGAGAACATCCCGCTGACGATCGATGCGAGCTATGTCCCAGGGTTCGACTATACCCGCAACTGGCAGCTCCGGTTGGTGAAGGATTTCGCACCGTGGTTCTCCGCCGGCGTATCGGTCGAAGGTCCCGCTCAGCAAGTCTTTACCGGCACCGGGGCGATCGGGAACAACGGCACGGTCAACGGCTTGATCGTGAACTTTAACAATCCGGGCGGCTCCTTCCTGGGAAGCAGCGGCTTCGCCAACACATTCACCACCGATACCGCGCCCGACGTCATTGAGAAGGCGGCGTTTGATCCCGGATGGGGGCATTACGAGGTCTTCGGCGTTCAGCGCTTCTTCACCGACAACGTCTTCACGTGCTCTGTTGTGGTCGCCGGTGTGTGCCCCATCAACACCGCGAACACCGGTAGCGCCAGCTCGAAAACCACATTTGGCGCAGGCATCGGCGGATCGATCCTGCTGCCTCTCATTCCGTCATACCTCGATCTCACGGCGGAGGCCCTTTATGGCAGAGGCATCGGCCGGTACGGAGCCGGACAATTGTCCGACGTCTTCGTCGGACCGGACGGGTCGCTCACGCCCGTTACCGGATTTACCGCTATGGGCGGCCTCGTTGGCCATCCTTGGGCGGGGCTGGACGTCTACGCCTATGCTGGAATTGAGCAGGCGCAGAGCAATTTCTTCCTCTCCGGCGCGGGCGTGATAACGGGGTTTGGCGTTCCCACAGCGGTGAACACAGGGTGCAATATCACGACTGCGGCGTCATTCACCGGGGGTGCTTCAAATTGCGCAGCAATCAACAAAACGCTCAGCGGAGTGACGGTCGGCTTCTGGCAAGACCTCTACAAGGGCAACTACGGCCTTGTCAGGGGTGGGTTGCAGTATGAATTCATCCGCCGGGAGTCGTTCGATGGGGTTGGCGGCACCGTCTCGACGGACGATAATATCTTCCTGACGTCGCTGCGGTATTATCCGTTCTGATCCCAGCACGACACGGATGAGGTGAGCGCGCGGCGAGGGCCGCGCGCGGACGCGGGAAACGCACACGACGCATTCGCCGCGTCCGGTCCAACTTGACGGACGCGTCTCGTGTCGCCGCCCGGCAGGATGAGCTCCGATCGTTAAATCTTGCGGGATACACTACTACTGCCAGCGTCTGTGTATGCCTGCAGTAGTGATGCAGAGGCTCCCCCGGAACGTTTGTCATCTTCAGCGGTCTGTACCTCTCACACCGGCGTTGCGAAGCGCCGTTGCCGTGGGCCGATAGCCCTCCGACCGGCGCCAGTAACTCTGATGCGAATGATCGCAATCGTGTTGTCGCCAGCCTTGATCACCTCGCTCTTTGCTGCTGCCAGTCCGGTGCGGACAAGGCCACTGAGCATCCGACGGCTGAAGCCCAGCGCGAATAACAGCTGTTCAGTCGTGCCAGACGGACCGCTAGCGAGTTTCAGCGCACGGCGTGCTTTCGGGCCGATGCGCGCGGTACGGATTCTCATTTTTGCGCCTAACCTGCTTATAGCGGTTGGCATGCTCTCGCACGTAGAGGGCGAGTTGTTCGGGACCTGGCGGTTCGTGTCCGGGCATGCCCTCGAGAGTATCGAACGCCTACCGTTTCCCTCGACTTTCTCGCTGTGCTCTTCTCGACTCCACCTCTTGTGCGAGCTTGTCATATGCGTCGGCCGCGCCCATCATGGTAGCCTTCGCTTGTTGATTTTTTGTTTGTTCCGCTGTCGAGCGCATTTTTTTAGAGCGCGACCTCCAATGATTTGGATCGTTGATGAGTTTACGAAGCTGCTGCATCGCTACTGCCCCAATGTTTAGCTCCCTTAGTCTATATCGGGACGTTGACATATCAAGGTGGTTCCTGTGTCGGGGCTGGAAGACGCCACATTCAACCAACGCGGGTTTGTATGCGGACAGCGACCGGGAATCAGGTCGCGCGCGACGACCGCAGGACCCCGGCCCCGTGACGCGGGTATTGGGGGACAGGGGCCCGGGCCATGACCACACCGACCTAGGCCCCGCAGCGCACGAATCCAACGCTGCCCCGCGACGTTTTTTTTGGGCCGACTCGTAGATCGAACCATTTTATGGATGATAGCGCAGCACGCGCCGACGCTCGACTTAACCTACGGTTATTGAATGAGAGCGCGCCGCGAGCTTGCAAATGCGTTGCCACCGCTCCGATATGGCGTTCCATGTCCTGCTGCAACATGACTGAACGCCTTGGTGCGCGGACGTATACGTCGGTGCAATTTATTGCAGCGACGATGTTGCTGTCATGACGTTCAATCCACCTGCACTTGCACCGGTGCGCCGAGCTTGCCGACGGTGCCGGGCACGATCACGAGATACCGGCGCTGATCCTTCTCGGCGCTCTGTACGATCTGACGTATAGGTCCGACGGCGTTGACGACTGCCGATCCGGCCGGGTTCGTGTTGAAGGCGGCGAGCGGCTCAAGAGACCCCGAGCCGTCCGGCCTCGGAGCCAGAGCGAGCACATAGGGCTGCATGGGCGCCAGTCCCGTCACCGCTGCCTCCAGCACCTGTGTAAGCCCCTGATCGTAGAGCGATACGCTGGTTGGCAGCTTACCCGTAGTTTTGGCGCCCGTTGCCGGCGCGAGAGACAGATACGCCGCCTGGCCCCCCACCCCGAGCGGCTGCAAATTCTGCATTCCCTCACCGTCAGGCACCGCGTTGGGGATATAGGCAATGGCCTGGGGCGCCTGCCCGATCGGAATGGTCGCGACCACCGTGTTGGTCCGAGTATCGATGGCAGTTAAGGCGTCGGCACTCTCAAGCCCGATATATATCCGCGATCCGTCGCCCGAAGGCCAGACCCCATGGGGCAGATTGCCAACCTGGATGGTGGAGACCTGCTCGAAATTGTCAGTACGAAACACCTTCACCTCGTTCAACCCGCCAACCGTCACATACGCGAAAGTGCCGTTGGCATTGCGGGCGAAATTGACGTGGTTTGTGATCGGGCCGGTATCCAACGTCTTCAGCATCGCGAACGGCGGCCGAGCATCGAACACCTGCGTTCTGCCCGTGTCCTTGAGCGTAAACCACACTTGGCTTCCGTCCGGCGTCGCCGCGATATTGGGACAGAACGGGCTCTCCTGCTTCACGCGGCCGACTATCCCATGATCAGCAACCGAGATCACGACCGTTTCAGGATTGAAGGACGAGCAGACGTAGCCGTACATCCCATCAGGCGAAAAGATCGTCATGCCGGGCCCGTTGGGAACCTTGATCCGCGCCTTTTCCTCGAACGTACGCCCGTCGAGCACCGAGACGTAATCTTCACCGCGCACCGTGACCCACACCTCTTTGCCGTCGGGCGTGAAGAAGGCTTCGTGCGGCGCCCGCCCCAGATACGTGATGTGCCTCGTGGCATTGGTGGCGGTCTCGATAAATGTGACCGAGTTGCTGCCGATCGAGACGACCGCGATGGTCTTGTGATCCGGCGAAAACCCCATGCCGTGCACGAGCAACTGGCCGCGGTAGAGTGGGCTCAGGTTGCCGGGCTGCGGATCGCCTAAACGGATCACGCCGAGAAGCTTGTTGTCGGCAGGGTCGATAACGGAGACCGTGTTGGAAAACTGCTCGGCGGCGTAGACGCGGTCACGATGGCTTATCGGCACGTCCGGGTCGGACGACTTCCCTGGCGCCTGCCCGGCCAATGCCAGAGCGGAAGAAGCAAGATATATGCTCACAAGCAGTGTCGCCGGGAGAAGGATGCATTTCATGTTCGACTCCTAACTCATTCCATGCCAGCCGATATCATCATCGAGCCGCGCATCGATCATCGAGCCGCGCATCGATCATCGAGCTGAAGTGCCGGGCTCCGTAAAGCTTGTAGGTGCCGAAACGCAGGGTGGCAGGGGCTCACCGACGGCAAGCCGCATGGCGGCGATCTCCTGCTGCTGGGTTACGATAATCTCCTGGGCCAGTCGCCTGATCTGCGCGTTGCGGCCATGGCGAAGCACAGCGAGAGACATGTCGATTGCGCCCTGATGGTGCGGTACCATCATCGCTACGAAGTCGACATCAACATCACCGGTGGGCTTCGCTGCCATATCGCGCATCATTTTTCTCATGGCAGCGTCGTTCTCCGCCAAAAACGGGGCTTCTTCAGTATTCTCGGAATCCGTTGTCCTGCCGATGTCCGGCGCCGACATCGTTTTGTCATGAGCCGAGACAAGAAATTCGGCTCCGATACCGAATCCGATCGCGAGCGTGCTCGCACACACCGTGACCGCATGGCGAATTGTCGGGTTCATACGGACCTCCTGATGATGTGCGTTCGGATTCCTGGTCTTCGTAGATGGACCTAGCCTTCTAGTGGAGCGCGTCAACGAATTTGAAGGGTCTGCAAGAGTTTCGCCTTCGTAGGGGCGGCCCTCGTGGCCGCCCGGCGGGTCACAGCCTGCGGAGGTGCGGGCGGGCACAAGGCCCGCCTACGCAATGCACTTCCCCTTCAATTCTGGTGACGCACATGATTAGCCATGCGCCTACAGCTGATGGCCGGACTTGCCACCGGAAACCGCCTTTGCACACTATACTTACCTTGACATTGGAACGGTAGATAGGCGCGATGACAATGAGTCCAGGAAAGCTCTTGCTAACCCATTAGTGAAGTTGCGCACCCTCAATCTGCCCAGGTTACTCGCTGATCGCGGCGATGAGCTTTTCGCCCCCGCCTTGCAGGTCGCCTACATTTTCAATCACCACATCGGGCGCGAGGTCGCTCTGCGCCGGTGCGATACGGGCGAGGCGCGTCCCAAGGGCGCCGTCGCTAGCGCGGCCGCGAGCCGTCAGGCGTGCCGCCAAGACCTCCGGCGGTGCTGTCACGAGGACGACGCGGACGTTGGCGTACCGGCAGCGAAGTTCCGGGATCACGGCACGGGATACGTTGCAAACCACCGTCTTGCCAGCCTGGATGTCATCGTTCATTGCCGCGCTAACGGCGTAGCTCAATCCGTGGGCATCCCACCAGAAGGCGAAACCGCCGGACGCAACCGCGGCGGCGAAGTCCGCTTCGGACAAGGCGTCATGGTCTTCGTCAGCCGACGGCTCTCGGGTGATGACGCGGCGCGGAAACACGATGTTGGGATCGTCGCGAAGGAGGTTGCGCGCGAATTTCAGCAAGGTGTCCTTCCCGGCGCCACTCGGGCCGGCAACAACAACCAGCCGGCCAGGCCCGATCGGCGGCGTGCGGGCTGCGTCGACCTGCATCATACGACGCGCCGCCCCATGCGCCATACCGAGCGGACCAGAGGTACCCTCTCGGTCAGACGAATGCGCACCAGATCAGCGCGCTTGCCAACGGCAATCTCACCACGATCCGTGAGACCCACCGCCTCAGCGGGCGTCTTGGTGACCGTGCGCAGGGCGGCCGGAAGCTCGATCGCCGGCGCCACTTTCGGGAGGATCAGCGCCGCCATCAACAGGCTCGCCGGCACGTAATCGGACGACAGCACGTCGAGGACGCCGGCTTGCGCTGCCTCGAAGGTAGCCATGTTGCCGGAATGCGATCCGCCGCGCACCAGATTGGGCGCGCCCATCAGCACCCGCACGCCGCCGCAGTGGAGCGCATGCGCGGCCTCCATGGTGGTCGGAAACTCCGCGATGGAGACGCCGTCGTCAATCGACAAGGCAGCATGCTCGACCGTCGTGTCATCATGGCTAGCAAGCGGAGTGCGATGCTGGCGCGCGAGTTCGACCAGTGCACGGTAATTCTCGGTTCCATGACGGGCGGCATGTTCGTGGCGTTTTTTGAACATCAGGTCGAGCTCGGCATCAGAGAGCCCGCCGGATTTGCCGCGATAATAGTCGCGCAGCTTGGCCTCGTCGCGAAACTGCCGTTGTCCCGGCGTGTGATCCATCGGCGAAAGCAGCCGCACATCGTCGCGGCCGATCAATGCTCGCGCTTCCTCGACCACATCGGGCATCGGCACCTCGCAGCGCAGGTGCAGAAAGTGGTCCGCGCGCAACATGTCGGCGGCACGCGCTGCCGCGATCGCGTCGGCGAGCAGCGTTGCCTCGCCGCCGACGTCATCGACACCTTCCTCCCGCCAGACGCGCAGCGAATCAAGCACGGTCGTGATGCCGCAGACGGCTAGCTGGCCGTCATAGGAAACCACTGCCGATAGAGGGTCCCAATGCACCTTGGGACGCGGCATGTAGTGCGCTTCGATATGGTCGGTGTGAAGCTCGACAAGGCCCGGGATGACGAGGTCGCCAGCCATGTCCTCGGCGCGCACCGGCGGCCGGCCGCGGCCAAATTCCGATATGATGCCGTTTGCGGCGACGACCCACCCGCCTTCGATGACGTCGTTGGCAAGCACCAAACGGGCATTTGCAAGCGCCAGGTGGTCATCCGCCATAATTCAGGCCGCCGCAAAGCTCGCGACATCGACAATTTGGTCGGCGACCGCGTCACGAACTTGCTTGTCATGGATGATCGCTACAACGGCCACGCCACGCCGTTTCTTTTCCGCGATGAGGTCGATTACCACCGCGCGATTTTCGCTGTCGAGCGAGGCGGTCGGCTCGTCCAGCAGCAGCACAGGGCAGTCCGGGAGGAATCCCCTGGCGACGTTCACCCGCTGTTGCTCGCCGCCCGAGAAGGTCGCAGGCGGCACCGCCATCAGCCGCTCCGGGATATTGAGCCTGCGCAGCAGGTCAGCCGCGCGTGTGCGGGCTTCCTCCGGCGTGGCCCTGCCAAGTGTTTCCGCCACTACGTCTATCGTCGCAACTCGCGGAACCGCGCGCAGAAACTGGCTAACGTGGGACATTGCACGCTGCCTCATCATGAGAACGGTGCGCGGCAATGCCGTCGCGATGTCGACAATACGGTCGCCGTCCCGGATCAGAATGCGGCCACCATCGCAGCGATAGCTGCCGAAGATCATTTTCAGGATTGATGATTTTCCGCAGCCGGACGGCCCCGCCAGCGCGGCGCACTTGCCGGGCTGCACCCCGAAATTGACGCCGGAGACGACCGGCAGATGAAGTCCGCCTTGAAGATGCAGCGTGAAAGACTTCTTTACGTTGACGAGATCAAGCGCATACATCGGTATCTCAAACGGGAAGGATCGAGGACACCAGCAACTGGGTATAGGGTTCGCGGGGGTCGTCCAGCACTTGGTCGGTAAGCCCCGATTCGATTGCCGCACCGTCCTTCATCACAATGATCCGTTGGGATAACAGCCGTGCGACAGCCAGATCGTGGGTGACTATGATGGCGGCAAGACGCAATTCGCTGACCAGTCTGCGGACGAGATCCAAAAGCCGCGCCTGGACCGACACATCGAGACCGCCGGTCGGCTCATCCATGAAGACGAGGCGGGGATTGGTCACAAGGTTGCGGGCGATCTGCAGGCGTTGGCGCATGCCGCCCGAGTAGGTCGTCGGCGGGTCATCGATGCGATCGCAAGCAATCTCGACGCGATCGAACCAGTTCCTCGCGGCCCCGCGGATGCGGCCGTAGTGCCGCCATCCCACGGCCATCAGCCGCTCGCCTACATTGGCGCCGCCCGATACCGCCATCCGCAGGCCGAGAGCGGGCTCTTGGTGTACATAGCCCCAATCGGTGCGAAACAAGAAGCGACGCTCGGCTTCGCTTAGAGACATGAGGTCGCGCATGACCTCGTCGCGCATGCGATAAAACACATGACCGGCCGAAGGCGCAAGCTGGCCGGACAGAAGCTGGAGCAGGGTCGTCTTGCCGGAGCCCGATTCGCCGACCACCGCCATCACCTCGCCAGGATATAGCTCGAATGAGATGTCGCGACAGCCGAGTTGCTGGCCATACCATTTGGTCAGCGCCTCCGCTTGCAAAAGAGCGTGGTCTTCAGCATCGATCATGGTGTCGCCCCCGGACCAGCTCGCAGATCATTCTTCTCCTCTCCATCTTGTGGGGAGAGAGAAGGAGCACCGTGCCCACGCGTGCTCCGTGTCGCGCAATGGTCGGTGTCGGAGCACACAAACATGCGGGAGCCGCGGTCGTCGGTAATCACCTCATCCAGATAGCTGTCGGTCGCGCCGCATAACGCGCAGGTGCCGTCGAACCGGTACCGCACGAACGGATGATCCTCGAAATCCAGCGACACTACCTGAGTGTAGGGCGGAATGGCGTAGATGCGCTTCTCACGCCCGGCGCCGAACAGTTGCAAAGCCGGGCAGTCGTTCATTTTCGGATTGTCGAATTTGGGTGTCGGCGAAGGATCCATCACATAGCGGCCGTCAACTTTGACCGGATAGGCATAGCTGGTGGCGATCTCACCATGACGGCTGATGTCCTCGTAGAGCTTCACGTGCATCAGTCCGTATTCCTGCAGGGCATGCATGCGGCGCGTTTCGGTCTCACGCGGCTCGAGAAAACGCAGGGGCTCCGGTATCGGCACCTGGAACACCAGGGTCTGGCCCTCGTGAAGGGCGGTCTCGGGAATGCGGTGGCGGGTCTGAATCACGGTCGCTTCGACTGTTGCGGTCGTTGTGCGCACGCCTGCGGTCTTCACGAAAAACTTTCGGATCGACACCGCGTTGGTGGTGTCGTCGGAACCCTGGTCGATCACCTTGAGGATGTCGTCTGGCCCGAGGATCGAGGCCGTGACTTGGACGCCGCCCGTGCCCCAACCGTAGGGCATCGGCATCTCACGGCTCGCGAACGGCACCTGATAACCGGGTATCGCGATCGCCTTGAGGATAGCGCGTCGGATCATCCGCTTGGTCTGCTCGTCGAGATACGCGAAGTTGTAGACAGGCCCGTTCATTCCGCCGCCTCCACGGTGCCCGCGCCCCTCTCGCCTCCGTTTGAGGGGGCAAAGCTCTCGCGCAATCGCCGCACCAGTCCGAGCTCGGATTGGAAGTCGACATAGTGCGGCAATTTCAAATGCTCCACGAAGCCCGTGGCCTGCACATTATCGGAATGCGACAGGACAAATTCCTCGTCCTGGGCCGGCGCCTTGGTCTCCTCACCCAACTCCTGAGCCCGCAATGCACGATCGACCAGCGCCATTGACATAGCCTTACGCTCGCCTTGCCCGAATGCGAGGCCGTAGCCGCGGGTAAAGCGCGGAGCTTGCGTCGCCGTACCCCTGAACTGGTTGATCGATTGGCATTCCGTAACGGCGATGTGCCCCAGTGGAACGGCGAAGCCCACCTCCTCCGCGAACATCTCGACTTCGACCTCGCCGAACCGGATTTCCCCTGCGAACGGATGCGTGCGGCCATAACCGCGCTGGGTTGAGTACCCGAGCGCCAGTAGAAATCCTTCATCGCCGCGCGCGAGATTCTGCAGCCGCATGTCGCGCCCGGCCGGAAACGACAACGGCTCACGGGTGAGATCGCCGGCTCGCGCTTCCGAGATGGGGGACGGCTCAATCAGATCGTCGTTCGCGAGGAGATCGGTGACGCGAGGAAAAGCGGCGATCTCGCAGGGAGCCTGTGGAGATGCAGCATCTGGCAACCCTCCCCTGCAAATGGAGGGGCTATCACCCCTTCCCGGCCCGTCAGTGCGGCCCGATTTTTTCGGTCCTTCTGGGGGGAATGAACTGACCTCGGTTGCCGGCCCTGCAAGCCCGTGATCCAGCAGCCTGTACGTATAATCAAAGGTCGGTCCCAGCACCTGACCGCCCGGTAGGTCCTTGAAGGTTGCGGAAATCCGTCGCCTGACGTCCATGACGGCGGTGTCGAGCGGCGCGGCGGTGCCAAACCGCGGCAAAGTGGTGCGATAGGCGCGCACCAGAAAGATCGCCTCGATCAGATCACCACGCGCCTGTTTGATGGCGAGTGCAGCGAGTTCGCGATCATAGAGCGAGCCTTCGCTCATCACGCGATCAACGGCGAGCGTAAGTTGCTCGGAAATCTGGTCCGTTCCGAGCTCCGGCACCGACGGATCGCCGCGGCGCACCGCCGCCAGCAGCGCGTGGGCGTTTTCTATGGCGCGTTCTCCGCCCTTGACCGCCACATACATCAGGACTGCTCCATGGCGACATGAACCGTGCGCGGGAGCGCCGCCAGCATCCAATCGGACGCGAAAATGACATCGAGGCCACGGGGAAACAGGGCGCGATTGGCGCGCATGCGCATCGCGAAGTCCGCTGGCAACGGTGCGGCGGAGAGCGCCCGGCTTCCCTTGATTCCGGGGCCGGATAGGCAAAAGCCGCCGTTGTCCGATAGGCGATCAACCTGAAGCACCAGCGTGACCGCGCGATCCGGATATTCCATGCTGCCTACCGAAAACTCTTCGAACGGCGGCATCCGCGGCGGATCGGCTATGATCCCGAAATCCGCTTGACGTAGATCGTCCGTCAGCGGGGCACCGGTATGGAACGTGAGCCAAGCCGCGATGTCGGGGGATTGCGCCAGGGCAGGATCGAGCCACACGGGTGTCTCATAGTCGAGCAGCGTAAGCGCGACCGCGGCGGCTGCGAGACCGAGAGGTTGTGGCGCCCGCGCCAATTCGCCGGCCGCTACGATAGTGCCTGGATGCGCCATGGCGTCCATAACGGCGCGGAATACCGCCTGACTTGCACGCACCGGATCAGCAAAGGCGGGCGCCAACATTTTTCAATCCTCGCCGCGAACCAGCGTGAAGAAATCGACGCGGGTCGCCGCGGTCTGCGCGCGCTGCCGTGCGCGTTCACTCGCCTGCTGGGCCTTGATGGGGGCGAGGACGTGGCGCTCCACCGACTCGCGCGATGACGGATTCTGCCACAGGGCATCGCACAGCGCCGCGAGCCGCGCCTTGTGGCGATCGCGTCCCAACACATAAGAAAAGCCGACTTCGCCGGAGGAGATACGCACGGTCGCGCGCGTCACCGTCGCCTCGCCGAGATTGAAGACTGCGCCATCGCCGCCTATGCGGCCCTGGAGCATCACCAGCCCCGTCTCGACCGGGCGCAGCTCCACATAAGCGATATTGGCGCCAAGCGCTGCGAGCCCGTCCGCGATTTCGCTCGCCGGTGCATTCGCGAGCGTTGCCATGGCGGCACGCCGGCCGATGACGGTATCAAGAGGCGCAGGCGCGTTTGCCATCGACAAATTCCCTTGCCAAGTTGTCTAATATAATAGACAACTATGATACCGAGTCAACAAGACCTACTTGCCATGCTGAAGGCTTCGAGCGATCGCACCCTGAAGGGCGTTACCTTGTGGCGCCGGATAGCGGACGATGTCGAACACGAGATCATCGCGGGCATCTATGCGGTCGGTGAGCGGCTGCCCGGGGAGGTGGAGATCGCGCAGCGCTTCGATGTCAACCGTCACACGGTGCGCCGTGCGCTCGCCGAGCTTGCCCTACGTGGCCTGGTGCGCGCAGAACGTGGCAGCGGCACCTTTGTCGAACGCCGCCGAATTGCCTATCCGATCAGGAGGCGGACGCGATTCTCTGAAATTGTCGGCAGCGCCGGACGTGAGGTCGGCGGGCGACTGATCGCCGACGGCGAAGAGCCGGCATCCGACGCCGTCGCGCAGCGTCTACACATAGCGGTCGGCGAGTTGGTGGTCCGGCTCGAAATCCTGCGCAGCGCCGATGGATTACCGATTTGCGCCGCAACGACTTGGCTGCCGGCCAAACGCCTGCCTGGTATCGTGCAGGTCTACCGATCAAATCGCGGCATGACGGCGACCCTCGCCCACTTTGGTATCCGGGACTACCGGCGGCAATCCACACGTATTTCTGCGGCGTCCGCCGACGCGCTCGATGCTCAGCGGCTGCACACAGTGCCGGGTCGGCCATTGCTCCTGGTCGACAGCGTCGACGTGTTGACGTCCGGGGAGCCGGTGTTGACCTCGCGCACCCGGTTCGCGCCAGATCGCGTTGAATTGGTGGTGGAAAGCTAAATCAGTCGCGCGGGATTTATGATGGACATCCGTATTGAAGGTGCGCGTGTCCTCGTCGGGGACAGGTTCGAGGAGACAACCGTCTGCGCTCGCGATGGCGTGATCGGCGGCGGGAGCGGTTCCGCGGCGAGAATCGACGCGCGCGGCCTCATGGTCCTGCCCGGCATCGTCGATATTCATGGCGACGCATTCGAGCGCCAGTTGATGCCGCGCCCAGGCGTCCATTTCGCCATGGATATTGCGCTATTCGATACCGATCGGCAGGTAATCGCCAACGGGATCACGACAGTGTTTCACGGCGTGACGTGGTCGTGGGAGCCCGGGTTACGCAGCGCCGGCAGCGCACGGGCAATCCTCGCCGCAATGGAGGAACTGCGGCCGCGACTCGGCGCAGACACCAAATTCCATCTGCGCCACGAGACCTTCAATCTCGACGCGGAGGATGAAATCATCGACTGGATCCGCTCGCGCCGCATTGGCGTGCTGGCGTTCAACAATCACATGCCAGCCATGAAAGGCAACGCGCCAGTCCGGCCGGCAAAGATCGCTGAGATGGCCCAGCGGTCGGGCATCTCGCATGACGCATTCCAGGAGTTGGTCTCGCGTATCGCGCGGCGTGCTGACGAGGTGCCCGGCTCGATCGCACGACTCTCAGCGGCCGCGAGCGCGAACGGCGTTCCATTATTGTCTCATGATGACATCAGCCCGGAGCAGCGCCGCTGGTATCGGTCCATGGGCTGCCGGCTGGCGGAATTTCCCACCACGATCGAAACCGCACAAGAGGCAGCCAGTGCCGGCGACCACATCGTGCTCGGCGCACCTAACGTGGTCCGTGGCGGCAGTCATATCGGCTGGATCGACGCCAAGGACATGATCGCGCGCGGACTGTGCTCGATTTTGGCGTCGGACTATTATTATCCGGCGCCGCTGATTGCGGCCTTCCGCCTTGCCGCGGACGGCGTCACGACGATCGAAAAGGCATGGGCACTGGTGTCGGAAATCCCGGCCGCGGCCGTCGGTCTCACCGATCGCGGTGTCATTGCGGGGAGGCGGCGTGCCGATTTGATTCTCGTCGAGGCAGCCGGCGGAAGACCCCATGTGGTTGCTACGATCGTTGCGGGACGGGTCGTGTATCTCACGGAGGCAGCGCGCATCCATTGCAGCCATTGACGGCGGCAACTCAGCCGAGGTCGATAATCATGATGGATCCGCGATACGCCATTTACTTCGTTCCGGACCCGGACACGGCGTTGTATCGCTTCGGCGCGGCCGTGCTCGGCTATGATTGTTTTACGGGCGCCGACATCGCCACGCTTGAGGCGCTGCCGGTCGATGCTGGCGCGTGGCGCGAATTGACACGTGAGCCGCGCTGCTATGGCTTCCACGCCACCTTGAAAGCTCCGTTTCGCCTCGCGGCAGAACGAACTGAGGCGGAGTTGATCGGCGAGTTTGTCGAATTCTCGCGCACGATCGCCATTGCTGCGGCTTTCGAACCGACGGTCTGTCGGTTGCAGCGTTTCGTGGCGATCGTGCCTGCAGCCGTTTGTGCCGAGCTTGGCCGGCTTGCGGCGTCATGCGTGAAGCATTTCGATGGTTTCCGGGCGCCCCTGACCAGCGCCGACCGCAGCAAGCGCTTGGCGGCTGGTCTCACGGCGCGGCAGCTCGGGCACGTCGAGCGCTGGGGATACCCGTACGTCTTCGAGGATTTCCGCTTTCACATGACGCTGACCGGCGCGCTCTCCGCCGAATGCCAGGAACCTGTGCTGGCGTATTTGCAACATCATTTCGCATGCAGTCACGGATACTGTCCAATTGCGATCGATCGGCTCGCCTTGTTGCGTCAGGATAACCCCGGCGCTCGATTCACCGTGTTGACTCACAATGCAATTTCTTAGTTTGGGTGTGCTTCTGAGTTTGGTGTGCATCTGCACTGAGCCGGTCGCATCTGAGAGTATATTCCCAATCTCTCGCCGCATTCATCGCACTGTCACATGCGCCTGTTAGCCGAACAGCATGTGCGACGGGCCACCCGCAATGTCGGAAGGCGTGGTTGAGGTTCGGCGGGTTTCGAAGTCTTATGACCGGCGCCGCCCGATCCTGCGCAATGTCTCTTTCTCGTTGAGGCGCGGCGAAATGGTCGCTCTGATCGGCGCCTCAGGCAGCGGCAAATCCACGTTGGTCCGTGCGATCGCCGGTCTTGTGCCGATCGATCAACCCGCTACGAGCGACAATTCGGGTGCCCCAGCTGGGGAGATCGTCCTGTTCGGCCAGCTGATGCAACGGCGCGGTCGCATCACGCGCGCCGCGAAACGCTTGCGCGTGCGCGTTGGCGTCGTGTTTCAGCAATTCAATCTGGTGCCCAGGCTTTCCGTCCTTACCAATGTCTGCCTTGGGCTGCTTGGGCAAGTGTCGTTTTTTCACGGCGCGATAGGCCGATTCACCACGGTAGACAAGCGCCGCGCCATGCGAGCGCTTGTTCGCGTCGGGATTGCGGATCATGCGCTCAAAAGAGGGGCCGACCTGTCGGGCGGACAGCAGCAGCGGGCCGCTATCGCCCGCACACTGGTGCAGCGCGCCGAGTTATTGATCGCCGACGAGCCGATCGCCTCGCTCGATCCGGGTGCGGCGCGCCGCATCATGGATATCCTTGCCGACCTCAATCGAAGCGACCGCATCACCGTGCTGGTGTCATTGCATCAGGTCGAGTACGCGCTCCGCTATTGCCCGCGCACCATCGCCCTCCGATCTGGCGAGGTCGTTTATGATGGCCCGTCAAGCGAGCTGACGTCCGCGTTGCTGACCTCGATATACGGCGCCGACAATGAGGACCTGTTTGTGCCTTCGCTTGAACCAGCGGGCGTCGCGCAGGCGCAAGCCACCGTCGCAACAATGGCGCGCGTTTGCCGCCCTCCTGCCGACGCAGCAGCGGCCGCGGGGCACGCATGGGCACCCAGCGGAGCAGAAACGTTGAGCGTTTAAGGCGTGGTTTGTCCCGAATCGGTTTTCAACGGATACAAAGGACCCGAAACATGTTAAGAAAGCTATTCCTCATTAAAGCCGCCCTCCTGTCGTTGATCGCCTCGGCTTCGACAGCTGCCCAGACGCCGGTCGAGATCAATTTTGGGGTAATCTCCACCGAGGCCTCGGTGAACCAGAAGAAAAACTGGGAGCCGTTCCTGCAAGCGATCGCGAAATCGACCGGATTCAAGATCAACGGATTCTATTCGACCGACTACGCTGGCGTAATCGAGGTCATGCGCTTCAATAAGGTGCAAGTGGCCTGGTTCGGCAACAAATCCGGCATGGAGGCCGCTGACCGTGCCGGCGGGGAGGTGTTCGCCCAAATCGTCTCCCGCAACGGCAACATCGGGTACTACTCTCATGTCATAGTCCACCGCGACAGTCCGTTCGCGACGCTCGATGACATTCTCAAGTGCGACAAATCGCTGGATTTCGGCATCGGCGACCCCAATTCGACCTCCGGCTTCCTGGTGCCGACGTCCTATATTTTCGCCGCTCGCAACATCGACCCGAAATCCTGCTTCAAGACCGTTCGTAACGCCAATCACCAGGCTAATGCGATGGCGGTCGCGAATCGCCAGGTCAGCGCAGCGACCAACAACAGCGAAGATTTGCAGCGCATCGCCACGACCGCCCCGGACGCGCGAGAAAAGATCAAAATAATCTGGACATCGCCGCTCATTCCACTCGATCCACTGATGTGGCGCAAGGACCTCGATCCAGCCGTCAAGGGCAAGCTATACACATCGCTTATGAACTATGGCCATGTCGGCACCGATGCGGAGATCAAAACCGCTCGGGAAATCCTCGCAAACCTCGTCTGGTCGCCATTTCATCCCTCTTCGGACGATCAGTTGCTTTCGACCCGCAAGCTCGAAGCGAACAGGGACCTTCTTAAGGTCAAGGGTGACGCAAAGCTCTCCGACGATCAAAAGGCGAAGGAGATAGCCGTGATCCAGGCCCAACTCGCCAAGCTCGACGAATTGGAAAAGAGGGCGGAGGCCAATCCGTTCCGCAGCCGTATCGCGGCATTTATCGAGGCTGAAACGGCCGGGCGTCAGGACGACATGAGTCGCACGATCGCCGAGTTCGCCGCGATGTACGCCCGTACGAACTGACGACCGCATGGCAGCGGAGGTGGCAGACGTCGCGGCCGCACCCGCGCAGGACAAAGCAAGTGCGGCTCTGGCAGTGCCGCGGCATCCGTTGACGCGACGGCTGAGCGGGTGGCTGTTCTGGTTGGTGATCGTCGCCGTGCTGGCCTGGGCCTGGACGCCGGCCGAAATGTATCGCGCCGTCGATCTCATCCACGACTGGCGCAACATGGCGGAATTCGGCTCAGCTTTCCTGCGACCGAATTTCCATGATTGGGACAGCTACCTCGCCGACATGGTGGTGACCCTCCAGATCGCTGCCTGGGGAACGGCGCTGGCGGTCTTATTCGGCATGCCTTTCTCGATTCTGAGCGCCGCCAACGTCTGCCCTGCCTGGGTCGTGCAGCCGGTACGCCGGTTGATGGACGCGTGTCGCGCCATCAACGAGATCGTGTTCGCCCTGATGTTCGTGGTCGCGGTCGGCCTCGGTCCGTTCGCCGGCGTCATGGCGCTGGCCGTACATAATCTCGGCGTGTTCGCGAAGTTATT
>Ga0066395_10000231_pt1 | contig 20993 bp, 20 predicted proteins | sample PanSoiPlot1MoBio_FD_61218 | JGI IMG/M metagenome (GOLD analysis project Ga0066395, IMG submission 61218) | Tropical forest soil microbial communities from Panama analyzed to predict greenhouse gas emissions - Panama Soil Plot 1 MoBio | ecosystem: Environmental > Terrestrial > Soil > Tropical... | reverse complement strand
CCGACTGGCCGCCGCGATGACTTCGTCGAACCCTATTTCAAAAGGGCAGCCCCCGATGCCGTCGTGATCATTGTTAAAGCGCGCGAGCCGGCGCGCATCATGACCGCGATCGGCGACAGCAAGGCGAACCGCTGGCATCTTCAGATCGCCAACCGCTGGGTCGTCCAATACAACTTCTATATCAACGACCGGCAGTGAGGGACGGATGTTTGTGCGTATCTGTCCCTATCTCCCGTTCTCTGCCCGCATTTGCCTCAATCAGCATCATTGGCTGGCCAATCGCATGCGGGAGGAGGGCATCGACTTCAAGCAATGTGCCAATGCCTTCACACGATGCGCCAAACCCGAGCGCCTCCAGCACCTCGCCGACTTGCTCACCCCTTCGGATCTGTTGAGCTGCGGCCAAAAGTGGCTGGCGCGTCTGACGCCGTTCTTTACCGGCAGGAATGCGGCTGCCGGCTGTTCTTCTCGCGATCTTTGGTCTCCTCCTCCCTCGTGAGCCGACGTTCTGGCCCTCGCTTGAGCAGGACGCCGGCCGCGAGCGGCGCGTCTAGCCAGGTCCGACCGCCTCGTAAATGCGCGCGTGTCACGCAGCAGCGGCCCGCCGGGCTGATGCCGCCCCGCGGGAGCAGAGTGCCGAGAAGCTGATGTCGCGGTAGCACCGCGGAAGCCCAGCGCCTACGGCCGCGTCCCGCGAGGGTAGAGGGCTAGTGAACAGAGAGCGCGAGCGCGGGGGAGCAGCCGGTGAACGCATGAAGCAACGTGCCGTGCCACGCATGCCATCCGGTAATCGCTAGAACCCACAGTCCAAGGACGGGCCTAAGTCGGGCGCGCTCTAATTGGCGATCGAAAGTTCGTAGTCACCATGGTGTGTATTCGGAGCCGATGCCGCAGGTCGCACCTTATAAGTATGGGTTCGGCTCATGTTGTGAAAATCGCGACCTATTTGTGAAACAACTGCATTGCCTCGTCCGCTAAGACGCCTCCAGTGATCGCGATCGGTACGAATGGCGCTTTCGCAGCGATATCGGCGCTTGAGATCATGATCTGATCGAGTGTGGTGGCGAGCTGCTGCACAGAGGCGGCAAAGACCAGGCGGCCCATGCGGCACCATAGAATCGCACCCATGCACATGGCGCAGGGCTCACCGGAGGTGTAGAGCGTACTGCCTCGAAGGGCGGCGCTCCCATGGTCGACGAGGCAGCGGTGTATCGCCGTCATCTCGCCATGCGCGGTTGGGTCGCCGTTCGTCCTTCCAAGATTGCGCCCGCGTGCAAGGACCTGTCCGTCGCGTACGATCACGGCGCCGAACGGGAAATCAGCTTGCCGAGCTTCATCCAGGGCAATGCGCATGAACCGTTCATCGTCGGCTGACGCATCAGTGGCAGCAACCGAAAGGCCCGGAGACAATACAGCAGCGGAAGCCAGTGCGGTAATAATGCCTCGCCGGCTGTGAAGGGAAACTGTGGGAATGGAATTGCACTGATCGTCGCAACAGTTCATCAGGAATGGTGGTTGTCCAATTCTATCCGACGCATTACTACCACGACCGTTTGACTCGGAGTGAGTTGCCACCATTGCAGACCACGGCCTCTTATTCGTCTTGCTACAGTAGGGTTTATCTTTATGTTCCTGACGGCCACCCCCACTTACTGCCCCGCAGTACGCTGTCGCGACTGTCCGATCTTGTTGAACCGTCCCTTCTGCTCGTCGCTGAGGTCGCCATAGAGATCATCGAGCGCGTTGCGTACGCTCTTCACCGCCGTCAGCATGACATCGAGACGTTTGGATATGGCCGCAAGCCGGGCCGGCGGTGTGGTCGGCAGTTCAGCCGGGCATGACGCTGTAAGTTGCTCCACTGCCTGGGCGGCCACGCTCTGCAGCGCCCTGAGCTTCGCTTGCTGAGCCTCGTTGGGCTGCAGCGCCACGTCAATTCGCGCTTCCGGCCACTGAGGCGCTGCGTTTGCCGCCGTGCACCTTTGCGTCGGATCGAGGACGGCTTCACGGGCCTGCTCGCGGTGGTGCCCGCTCTGCTGGGCGGGCGCGGGTGGCTGATGAGTTGCATTGAATTTCGCCTTCTGCTCATCAGTGAGGGAGCCGTAGAACCTGTCGAGCGGCTCACGTACTGTCGCGACGGCCTGGTCCATGGCCTCGAGCCGCTGCTCCATCGCGGCGAGCCGCCCGGTCGGCGTGAAAGCCACTGAGGTCGGGCAGCCCGACTTGATGATCTGGGCCGCCTTCATCGAAGCATTGGCCAGATCGTCGAGCGCCATGCGCTGCTGATCGTCAGGCGACACTAGTTGCTGAATGCGATCAATCGGCCAGCCGGCGACTTCCTTCGTGTCCTCGCCGCACATCTTGGCGATCACGCCGGCCGGCGACATGGACGGCGCGCGTCTCGACCGTGCGCCGTCCGGCAGGTACGGGGCAAGATCGTCGTACGCGAATGGGGAGAACAGCCCGCCGTAGATGTCGTCGTAGCCGTAGTCCCAGAACGGATCGCCAAAAGCGACGGTCCAGTACGGATCGGCGCAGCCGAAGCCCCAATAGCCCCAGAAGACGCCGCAGTAGATGTCGTTATAGGCGTAGGGCCAGAACAGCGGGCCGACCCAGCCGAACACTGCGAAGCGAACGAAGCCGCGCCCGAACCCGCTGTGCCAGGCGCCGTGCCCCCAGCCGGGCCCGAAGCCGTTCCTCAAACCGTTGTGGCCAAACCCATTGTGGTTGAAGCCGGTAGCCGCGCGCGTCGCGACCAGCCCCTGCCCCGGCCCACGCGACAGGGTGCCGTTCACCGCGCGATTTCCAAAGTTCGCCTGATTCCCGGACAACAGCCCCTGGCGCGAATTTCCGGCCTGCAACGCCGGGTGACTCCCGCCCGACAACCCTTGGCGCGAAAGTCGACCCGGAGCGCCGCCGATGCGGCCGGCGTTCATGCTGCCAATGTGGCCACCGAGGCCACCGCCGCGGAAGCCACCGAAGCCACCTCCGCCACCGCGAAAGCCACCGAAGCCGCTGCCGCCGTGGAAGCCACCGCTGTGGAAGCCACCGCCGCCACCGGCGGCCTCCGCTGTCAGCGGAATCGTGATGGCTGCCGATGACGCCAACAGGATCGCGCCAAGTGCCAATCTGAATTTTTTCATGACTACCCCCATGCCATACTCGGCCCGCCTCTGGGCGCCGCGCCGTGAAAACTGCATTCCCATCGTTCTCTCCCCTGAAGAGGTCGAGCTTACTAGGGCTGGGCTTTTGGCCGAGCCGCCACGTAGCCGTGCCTCGCCATGCGCGCTGAAACGACAGTGTCTACCTGTGCCCCTGGAGCATCAGGTTTCCGGCCAAGCCCGCAACTCCGAAGCCTTCAAACCCCGAAGCCCCGTGGCGTAGCGGCTGCTTCTCCTTGGCACTCAGCCAACGCAAGCCGCAAATGCTCCGGATTAGTGCATCCACCGGCCCTCACATACCCTTGGTCGTCCGTCCCCTTGGTCGTCCGTCGTCACACATGCGCCAAGCGACAACACACCGATCAAAGCAAATACCGCATCGGAGCGCCCCGTGTTGTGAGGGTCAAATAGCCGTGCAACTGCGGCAAGAAAAGCCCGAAAGGGTGGCAGATCGCGCCGATTGCCAGTGTCTCGCAGTCGTCCCGTCGCTTTTCGAAAATTATGTTGCCTGGGAAACACATTTTTCGGTCGCATAATCAGCCCGCTGAGCAGGAGCTCGTGGGCGAGCGTTGGATTTTGTCCCCGCGCCTGGCACCTTGGTTCATACGCGCGTCGCTGAGGCTTTCAAGGCGCGAGGTTTGGAAGGTCGGAAGTCCGGCCTGGTGACCTATTCGATGGATCTTGGTGCAAGGCGCCGGCCCGTGGCCGATTCGTTACGGCTGTCCCGAAGTCACTGTTACGGGGCCAAGGCGAGAGCCCGCGCTGAAAATCCTGCCCGTTGATATGCCCCCGCGTCCATGGCCGGTTACGATCCTTACGCTGAAAAACCGTACCCCGAGCGCAGTGGTTGAACGGTTCATCGATTGCGCCCGTGAGGTCACGAAATCCTTCGCTCGTAAGTAAGCGCGGCAGGTAGCGTTTGAAAGGCTCAAAGGTCCGGTGTGGGTCAACGAACGAACCCGCAAGCGGGAATGCGCGTGCACGCCACATCCGGTTAACCTCCGATGCTCACCGCGAAAGAAGCGTGGTGGACCAGCCTGGGGCCACGGTTGCCGAAATTTTGCCGACGGCAATGCGGCGATTGGCTCGATCAACCGCCTACCGATGAAGTTAACGGCGTCTCTCATATCACCGGCGCGAAGTTTGCTCTGTGTCGGACTTGGCGCCTCACCAGATTCGCACGCGGTCCTCGGGTGCGAGGAAGAGCTTGTCCCCCGCCTTGATGCTGAAGGCCGTATACCAGGCATCCATGTTGCGCACCACGCCGTTGACGCGGTACTTCGCTGGCGCATGGGGGTTCGACACCACCTGCTGGCGGATCGAGTCCTCCGTCGATTTATGTCGCCAGCTCTGGGCGTAGCTCAGGAAGAAACGCTGGTCCCCGCTCAAGTCATCGATCATCGGCGCCGGCTTGCCGCCGAGCGCATTATGATAAGCGCAGAGCGCGACCAGCGCTCCGCCGAGATCGGCGATGTTCTCGCCCATGGTCAGGTTGCCCTTTAAGTGGAGGCCCGGAAAAGGTTCGTAGCTGTCGAATTGCCGGCCAAGCACGGCCGCGCGCGCGACGAACTGATCGGCGTCCGCGTCGGTCCACCAGGTGGAGAGCACGCCTGCGCCATCGTACTTGCGCCCCTCGTCGTCAAATCCGTGGATCATTTCATGACCGATCACCGCGCCGATGCCGCCGTAATTGACTGCCGGGTCGGCCGCCGGATCGAAGTAGGGCGGCTGGAGTATCCCGGCCGGAAAGGTCATCTCGTTGAGGTTCGCATTGTAGCTGGCGTTCACCGTGTGCGGGCTGAGGTACCAGTCGTCGCGGTCGACCGTGGAATTCAACCGGTTGACCTGGCGCAGCCAGGCGAACTTGCGGGAAGCCTGCATATTCCCGAAGAGATCGTCGGGGCGCACCTCCAGCGCCGAGTAATCGCGCCACTTGTCCGGATAGGCGATCTTGACGTCGAGGCGGGCGAGCTTGTCCAAAGCCTTGCGCTTTGTGTCCTGGCTCATCCAGTCGAGCTGCGTTATGCGTTCCTTGAGGGCGATCCGCAGATGCCCCACCAGCTCTTCGATCTGCGCTTTGGCATCGGGCGGAAAATAGCGCCCCACATAGACCCGCCCGATCGCCTGCCCCATGGCGAAGTTGAGCATCGTAACCGCCCGCTTCCAGCGCGGCGGTTGCTCCGCAACACCACTCATTGTTCTGCTGCGGAACTCGAAGTTGGCGGCAACAAAGCGTTTGGAAAGATATGGTGCAGCACCATCGATCAGATGGAAGGCCTGCCAGGCCTTGAGCGTATCCAACGGCGCCCGTACATATAAGGCCGCGATCTTCGGTATGGCGGTGTTCTCAACCACTACGACCCGGTCGAGGCCACCAAGATCGGCGCTCGCCAACAGCGCCCGCCACGGGAATGGCGCCGCCTCTTCAAGCGCCGCCACGCGGGTCGGATTGTAGGTCTTCTCCGGGTCACGCCGCTCGGCATTGGACCAGCTCACCTCCGCGATCGCGGTCTCGAAGTCGAGGATCGCCGCCGCCGATTGCGCAGGCACCTCCCAGCCGATCATTGCGAGCAGTTCGCCGATATAGGCAAGGTAGGCCGCCTTCTTGTCCGCCAATCGCGGCGTCACATAGTAATCGCGATTGAGGCCGAGACCTCCCTGTCGGATCGAGACCGCATAGCGGTCCGGCGCCTTGTCGTCAGGACCGATGCCGAGACCAAAAATCGAGAAGAAGAAACCCCGGCGACCCATCAGGTCGGCAAGCTGGTCGTGCGTCGATGACGCGCGGATCATCGACAGGAGAGGAGCGATCGGTTCGGCGTCGAGCGCCTCGGCGCGCGCCTCGTCCATGAACGCCGCATAGAACGCGCCGAACTTGGCTGCATCCGCTTGCGCGGACAGGTCGACGCCTTCCTGGCCGCGCTCAACGATGTCCCGAATGCGGGCCTCGGCCGTAATGCTCAGGACGGTGTCAACGCCGATCGAACTGCGGTCGGGCGGGATGACGGCGTGGTCATACCAGGCCCCGTTGCCGTAGCGGAAGAAATCCTCACCGGGGGTTATCGCAAAATCCGCGCCGGCGAGATCAAATCCCCAGCCTCCGACTGCAGCGTAGGCGGCACGCCGCCCGACGTCGCCGATAGTCGGCCCGATCACGATCGAGATGGCAAGCACCGCAACGCGATAAACAAGGCTCGACATTGCTCCCATCCTTTCGATTGTGGTCAATGCGCGAGGTAGCGGGCGAAATGGACGACCCGCGCGCCATAATAGCATGACCTGAACGGTGTCCGTGCTCTGCACGTGAGTTCATCAAATCGGGCCGAGAAGCTGCTGTCTTCAGAAGCTAGTGGGGCGATTCCATGAAACCGACGATATGCGCAATGCTGTCATTTCCGGGGCGCCACCGAAGGTGGCGAACCCGGAATCCATGACCACGAACCGAGGGTGTAGAGTCGAGGAGAGGCGCGGTGGCTTGGAGTCATGCGACAAACGCTCCGTTTCCCCTCCCAGCTCATCGAACCGGACGTGCGGATTTCCCGCATCCGGCTCTCCGACCGGCCTCATCGCCAACCCCACGGCGCTCGATCGACCGCACGCGGTATAAGCGCGATCGCTCGCGGCGCCTTCGCCGCGCGACAAAGCTCGTTCGGATGGCTCCTGCGATTAGCGGTGTTGTCAGGCCCAAGGCCAATCACCTCGCCATCGCCATCTTCACGAGCGCGCCGGAAGTCAGGGTCCTTCCCTCCACCGGCATTACCCGGCTTCACCGGTACTACGGCCCTGTCCGACTCCCGCCCAGCCGCCGCCCAAAGTCGGCGTCGAGGCCGCTACCCTCGCTGCGACGGGTCTCCCCCGATTACCCGTAACATCTTTCCAACGTGCCGAGCCCAATACCCCGGTGGACTGACCGATACGACTTTGTCGCGCCGTCATTTACTCACCGGTGCATCAGTAACTGCTGCAGCCGGCCTCGTCGGCAAGGCGCTTCCGGCCGACGCCAAGGCGCCGCTGAGGCCGACGGCTTTGCTGGCGCAATCGTCCGAAACCTCGACAATAAACAATGTGGGGCGTTTCACAAACTGACTTACAATAGCTATGGCGGGCGGCGCGGAGTATTCTTTAAGGTGTCAATTCAAGCCCTACGTACCCTCGCCCTCCCGCATGCGGTTCTCAGCAATCTCAGATGGCCGGAATGATGGGAGCCGGTGTCAATAATGCAGTTCGGGGCCGACAATGCGGGCCGCGCTCACATTCACAGGGATGATGTGAATGCTGTTCGAAAGTGATCTCGGCAAGCGCGAAATTGAGCGCGAGCATCTAGCCCTGTTCACCGAGGCCTACAGGGCGATTGATCTCGCCAAGCGTGAGAATCTGACCGTGCGGCAGCTCGCGCAGCGGCTCGGCGGTTATTCCGGCCTCGCCATGGTGGGCACCACGAAACGATCGCGGACGAGATGGAGCAATGGCTGTACACCAAAGGCTCCGATGGTTTCACGGTGATGTTTCCCTACTTACCCGGCGGGCTCGAAGACGATCAAGGACGGCAGGATTGCGAAAACCTTTCACATGGAGAACTGGGTTAGTGTTATCAGCCAGCTTCGCGCCAAATAGGAGGGGCGCCTCGTGCGGCCACCGGCGGACTTTAGCTGGATTTCATCCGGCACGGCTGGCCAGCGGGGGAGGTCAGCGAAATCCCGTAGTGATCTACATCCGGACCGCTTTCGGGAGCTCAGCCGCCAAATGATCGATGAAGACGCGGACCGATGGCAGCAGGCCCTGTCTGTAAGGAATGAGGGCCGTGATCGTGGAATCGCCAGCAAACCAGGCAGCCAACACCCGCCGTAGCGCTCCAGATCGAACTTCGTCGCGGCAGACATAGCCGGGCAGCGCCACAACGCCGAGGCCGGCGATCGCTGCCTGCTTCAGTCCGATCATGTCGTCACTCAAGAGCCGGGGCGCCAGCGGCATGACTACCTCCCTCGCTTTGCGTGAATGACGAAGCCGCCAAACGGGAGCAAGGCCCGTGCGCATCATGAAAAGCGAATGGTGGCTGCGAAGATCTTGCGGCGTTTGCGGTGTTTCGTTTGCATCGAGATACGCCGAGCCCGCGAACAGGAACCAGGGCGCGGGCGTTAGCGACCGTTGGACCAGCGTCGAATCCGGGAGTGGGTCCGTATGGGCTCTGATCGCGACATCATAGCTCTCGCCGACGATGTCGACATTCTGGTCGGTCGCGTGCGCGACGACATTGACCTTGGGATAACGGACGAGAAAGTCCGCCACGATGTCGCGCATCGCGAATTGCATGGTGGCCACGGCCGCGGTGCACCGCACGGTGCCGGTCGGTTCACTCAGCCGATGGCGTATGGCAGTCTCAGCCAGCTCGGCCTCGCGCAACATCACCACTGCGTGGTGGTAGAATTCCTCGCCGGCGTCGGTCATGGCGAACCGCCGTGACGTGCGGTTGAGCAGCCTGGCCCCGAGGTTGGTCTCAAGCTGCTGGATGCGATGGCTCAGTGTCGATTTCGGAATTCGGAGCGTCCGGCCCGCGGCCGTGAACCCGCCGCGATCAACGACCTGCACGAAATAGAAGAAGTCGTTGAGATCCAGCACCGCGCCTCCATCGTCCATCCCATTGGACGCTGAGTTGCGAGTTTGGCGACTTCTCGGCTGATAGTCCAGCAGCTAGGTCGTAGCGCGTCGCGACCGACGATCGCGGCTCGAACGCACGAGGCGCGTCCGGAACTTCACCGAGGCCGAAATGGAACGGCGTCGATTCCTTCAATCAGCGGTGCTCGGCGCCGCCGCGACAATGCTCCGCATCGCACCGCCGGCCGCCGCCGCAACTCCCCTTTCCTTTCTGCAGGAGGATGTCATGTCCGAACCAATCCGCCCTTATGAACCGCTTACATCTGAGAATGCCGCTCTCGTCCTCATCGACCATCAGGTCGGCCTGATGACCGGGGTTCGCGACTACTCGACCGGAGAGCTCAAGCACAACGTCGTGGCACTAGCCAACGCAGCCAAAGCGTTGAACTTGCCCATCGTCGCCACCACCACCGCGCGCGACAGCATGTGGGGGCCGACCTTCCCGGAACTCGTGGAAGCGCTGCCTGGTATTCGGATCATCGATCGTTCGTCGGTCAATGCGTTCGACGATCCAAAGGTTGCTCAGGCGATCACGGCGACCGGCCGCAAAAAGTTGATCTTCGCAGGCATCTCCCTCGAAGTCTGCGCGGCGTTCCCTGCCATCACCGCTGTTGGCAAAGGCCTCGACGCCTATGTGGCCGTCGACGCCTCCGGAACCTTCAGCGAGACCAAACGACAGGTCGGCCTCCTGCGCATGCTGCAGGCCGGCGTGATCCTTTCCGACTATGCCACGTTGATGGTTGAAATCCTCAAGGATAATGCGCGGCCGGAGGCGGGGGCCGTCTACGGTGCCATGGACATGCCCTGGGCCAAGCTCGTGGGCCAGGTCGCGCAGGCCTACGGCAAGTAAACGCTGCGCCGGTCGGCTCCCGCTGGGATCCGGGTTATCTTGTTGCCCTCGTAGCTGTGCCGAGGCTCCCACGATAGTGCAGGAAGGAGGAGAAGATGAACACCAGACGATACTCAATGACTCTTATCGGTGCCGGGGTGATGGCTCTCGTCGGTCTGTCTGTTGCGGCGGAATCAAAGGAGTACCTCAAAGGGGACCGTCCACAGCAGCGCGGCTATTCGGAGGCGGTGATCACCGAAGGCGGCAGAACAGTGTGGCTTGCAGGACAGACCGCGACGTTGGACGATAACGGTAAATCGCTGGCGAGCGACTTTGACGGCCAAGTACGACAGCTTTTTAAGAACCTGGATCGCACTCTGCAAAAGGCGGGCGGCAAGCTCAGTGACATGGTGCAGATGACCGTATTCATCACAGACGTTCGTTACGGTGATCGCCTCACGCAAATCCGCAGAGAAGTATTTGGTGATAACTTCCCCGGCAGCGCTCTCATCACCATTACTGCGCTTGCGGTTCCAGACGCCAAGCTTGAGATCCAAGGATATGCCGTGATTGGCGGCAAGTGAAAATTTCCAAAGCGCGCCCGTGGACGGGAATTGAACGCCGTCGCGACGCTGCTGGGCTCACGACCAGTGTATGTCAGTTAGCGGCTGACTTGCGGCACCGCGCAAGTCGTCAGAATGGAGCCTACACAGAGACATGCCACCACAGGCCATTGGCCTAGCCCAGGCCAGCAGCAGTTTGCTTTTGCCGTTTGTGGCCATCTGAATCGCCGCGCCCCATTCCGTGGCCTCACCGTTCAGGATGATTTCAAGCTGCTGGCGTCGAAGATGGCCCCCCTTTGAATAATCGTGTTGATCTGGCGCGGCCAGAGGTTCGGCCGCAGCTTCGCTCGGACCGAATGCGAACAAACGTTCGCGAGCGCGACGAAAATCGCTGATTCAAGGATCGTCCGGCGTAGGCCGTGTTGGGACGATCTCGTTCTGACTCTCGCGAATGTGCAACGGGCGGTGCTTATGCGGACCCTCGACTCGCGCGCGAATTCCCGGTCGACTAACATCCCAGCCAAGCGCAGAAGGCGCACTTGGTTGCACGCGCTGAGCGGACCTCCCCCTGGGAGAATGCGGTGAGCAGTAGCACGAGCCAGGCTCCATCGCCAGCGACGGTCGCAAAGAACTCGCCATGGAGTCCGTTCCGCCATCTGGACTTTACGGTGCTGTGGACTGCGACTGTGATTGCCAATGTCGGTACCTGGATGTACAACGCCGCATCCGGGTGGCTGATGACGAGTCTCAACCCGGACCCCTTCGTTGTCTCGATGGTGCAGGTGGCGACTACGCTGCCTTTGTTTCTGTTCGCGATTCCTGCTGGAGTACTCGCGGATATCATCGATAAACGTAAGTTTCTCATTGCTGCCGAGGTGCTCACCACCGCTTTTTCCGCCGCCTTCGCTGCAATCGTCGCCCTCGAATTGGCCACGCCATTTAATTTGCTTCTGTTTACGTTCCTGATCGGAGCCGCAGGGGCGATAACGGCTCCGGCTTGGCAATCGATAGTTCCACAACTCGTTCCAAGGCAGGACCTTCAACCAGCTATCGCGGCGAACAGCGTCGGTTTTAATGTCAGCCGCGCGGTCGGCCCGGCGCTCGGCGGCCTGATCGTGGCCGGAGCCGGGGTCCCCGCGCCGTTCTGGCTCAACGCTGCGAGCAATCTCGGAATCGTCGGCGCCTTGCTGTGGTGGCGCGCCCCTAAAGCTTCGACCAGCCGTCTGCCCGTGGAGCGCTTCGGCAGCGCCATTCGTGTGGGCTTTCGGTATGCGAGAAACAACCAGCATCTGCGCGCTACGTTAATTCGGGGCGCTGCTTTTTTCCTGTTCGCGAGCGCATATTGGGCGCTGCTCCCGCTGGTCGCGCGGAGTCAAGTCGCCGGCGGACCCGACCTTTACGGCTTTCTGCTGGGCGGGATCGGAGCGGGCGCGGTCGCCGCCGCTTTCTTACTGCCATGGCTAAAGACAAAACTTGGTCCTGACCGCACCGTGGCAGTGGGCACTGTGGGTACTGCTGCCACGCTTCTGATGTTCGCGTTTGCCCGTAATGCTGCGATTGCGCTGGCGGCGAGTGTCATTGCCGGGGCGTCCTGGATCGCGGTGCTGTCGAGCCTAAACGTCTCCGCCCAGGTCGCGCTTCCGGAATGGGTACGGGGGCGCGGTCTGGCGATGTTCGTCACCACGTTCTTCGGGGCGATGACGGCGGGCAGCACGCTCTGGGGGCAGGTTGCCGGAATGATGGGACTGCCGGCAGCGCATCTAGTGGCCGCGGTCGGCGCTCTCATCGCGATTCCCTTGACCTGGCGCTGGAAGCTGCAGACCGCCGCAGGCCTTGACCTCACGCCGTCCATGCACTGGCCGGCTCCGGTCGGCGCTGGCGAGATCGAGCGCGATCGCGGTCCGGTGCTGGTTACGATCGAATACAGGATCGACCCAAAGGACCGGGAACCATTCCTCGCAGCGCTGGAAAAGCTCGCCCATGAGCGGCGACGCGACGGCGCCTACGCGTGGGGCGTGTTCGAGGATGCCGCCGACAATGGCCGGATGGTGGAGACCTTCCTGGTGGAATCGTGGCTTGAACATTTGCGCCAGCATGAGCGTGTCACCAATGCTGATCGCGTGCTGCAGGCAGCGGTTCAACAGTTTCAGACTGAGGGGGCACCGAAGATCACACACCTGATTGCCGCCGAACCGGGCTAACCGCCTCAATAACCAATCAACTGTCCTGGACAGCGTGCCGGTCATAAAGATGCGGCGCGGCGCGGCACGATCAGGCGAGCAAGGACAGTCTGAACAACTTCACCGCGTCGGCTTCGAGTCTCACTGCCGACCGTTACGGTCCCGCGATCGGGTCGCGACCGCTTCGGCCGCCGCAATGAAATGTTCGGCGACAATTTTCTCGGCAGCGCTCTCATCACTATCACGGCGCTGGCCTCACCCGATGCAAAAATCGAGATTCAGGACTTTGCCGTGATTGGTGACAAATAGCGGCGGATGGGGCTGTTCCTCTCGCTGTTGCCAGGCCTACGCACAGGACGTCGCAGGCAGAGTCCGGCTCAGGGCAGCTTGTCGGAAGAAAGGACATGGCTTGTCTCCTCTCGGCGTCGAGGGTGGCTTGCGATATCTCGACCCGGAACGGCTCTATTGCCGATGAGGTGGTTGAGTCTCAGAGTGTTTGTCTGGGCTGTGGCGCATCTGGTAATCGCCGTTAGATGGCCGGATCGCCCCTGCTATCGATTTCGCCACACTCACTTTGGTCTCGACGCTGCCGCTGCCCCCGAAGCGCGCGCGATCTCGACAAGGTGCCGAAGCGCCTGTGTTGCCCCGTTCCGCCAGCTCCCGAGCACCGGTTCCGCGCGTCGACCTCGCTACCTAAAATGGCCCATTGGGGTTTTTCCAGTTATCCTGTGGAGGTATCGGCGCCAAGACGTCCCAATGCTCGACTATTTTGCCATTTTCTACCCGAAACAGATCGTAGAGCGCGGTCGGCCCCGACGGGAGATCTCCTTCCGACAGCACAAGTACAAAGTTGCCCTCGGCCAAGAAGCGACGGGGTGTGAGACGCAGTTGTCCTCCTTCCTTTGCCACGCTTGCAATTCGGTCCCTCAACTTGAGCAATTCCGTCCCCGATTTTCGAAGCGTGCTGCGCATAGCGAGCACCTTCAATAAATTCCTCGATGCGATCGAAGCGCAGTGAGACCATGACTGTCTCCCTGTACGTCCGCACCAACGTCCGATTGGCCTCCGTCTTTTCACGATCAAGGACTTTGGTGGGACCATCCACTTGCGTGCGGCCTGACATATTAGGAGATGCCCCCGGCTCCTGTCCGCCCCAATGTTCAACGATCTTGTCGTCTTTGAAGCGGAACAGGTCGAAAGCGATCGCCGGTCCGGCATAACGTCCGACACCTTCGTACCTGGAATGCAGCAGGACGAAGTCTCCGTCCACGAGCACGCGGTAGATTGTTATGTTGGCGGTTGGTGAGCTCGTTACTTCTGCGGCGAAAGACTTCATTCCAGCAAGACCGTCCCCGAGATTCGGATCATGTTGTATGAACGGTTCGGCAAAATACCGATCGACTACCGTCCGATCTTTCTTGCGAAAGATATCGATCATGGCCTGGCGAGCGTTGATCCCCAGACTGTCAGAGGTCGTCCTCAAGTCCAGCGATGTTTGAGACGCTGCCGACTGAGCCAAGCTGGAGCTGGCCGAGCCCGCCATCGCGATGATCGCGGTGCTGCCGCCCGCCGCCAAAACATTGCGTCTCGACATATCCATGGACTCCTCCTTGTGGTTCCGTCCTTTGTTGCGTGAATGGTGGCGGATGACGCGACGCGCCATCTTTTCAAACCGCGCTGGGTGTAACGGCCGTCAGGCTTGCAGGAGGGCAGCAGCCTTGCCGCCGATCATGTGGGCGGCCGCGCTAGTCGCAGCTGCCGGCACGGACGGCATCACCGAGGAGTCGGCAACCCCCAGGTTCTGGATGCCGTGCACGCGCAACTCCGGATCGACGACCGCCAATTTGTCCGTGCCCATCCGGCAGGTGCCGGTCGGATGGCCGAAGCTCGAGGAAGCGAACTGCGCCAATTCGCGGAGCTCCGACCGCGTCGCGTTCGGTCCGGGCACAACCTCGCGCGCCCGCACCCCGTCAAAGGCGCTCTGGCTGCCGAGTTCGCGCGCAAGTTCGATGCCGCGCACGATCGCGTCGAGGTCGCGATCGGTCCCCAGATAATTCCCGTCAATGACGATGGGATCCTGCCAGTTGCTGCTGGCCAGCCGGACCGTTCCGCGGCTCTCGGGCCGCACGAGCGCCGGTGCGATGACGAAGGTATCGGCTGGCGGCGCTCCAAACCTAGCGGCCGCCTCGGGCGTAACCGCGGGCAGTTGTTCGAGGATCAGCGCCAGGTCGACGCCGCCATTGTCCGCGCCGCTTGAGAGATAGGCTTCGGCCTCGACCGAGTTACTGTCCGGCGACCGATCCGGCATTTTGCCCTTATACTCGAATGCAACGCCCGACAGCAGTACATGATCATGATAGCTACGGCCGACGCCTTTCAGGTCCACGACTGGCGCGATGCCAAGCGATCGGAGTTCGGCAGCGTCGCCGACGCCGGACAGCATGAGAAGCTTGGCGCTTCCAACGCCACCAGCCGACAGGATCACCTCACGCGAGGCACCGATCTTGTGGGCGCGGCTGTCGATGAGCAACTCGACTCCGGAGCAGCGCGTCCAGGTGAAGGTAAGGTTGGTGACCGGCGTGTTCGTCAGCAGCGTCAGGTTCGGCCGCGACAGGTTGGGTCTCAGGAAGGCGCGGGTGGCGCTCACCCGCGGGCCGTCGGGCGCGATGTTCATGTTGATGTAGCCGGCCCCCTCCTGCATGGGGCCGTTGAGGTCGGCACGGATCGGGATGCCCATCTGTCGCGCCGCGTCGATGAACGCCGGCGCAGTCGGGTGCGGATTTTTGGGCGTTCGGATATGGATCGGGCCACCGACTCCCCGGAACTGGTTCGCGCCGCCTTCCCAGTCCTCCTGGGCCTTGAAGATCGGCAGGACGTCCTCGAACGACCAGCCTCGGGCTCCGTTCGCGGCCTAGCCGTCGAAGTCGCGCTGCACGCCGCGCGACCAGACCATCGCATTGATGCTGCTGCCGCCGCCGAGCACGTGTCCGAGCGCCAGCTTGAACTGGCGATTGGCGAGACGGGGCGACGGTTGGATCGGTAAACTCCAGTCCATCGGGCCACCGATGTTGTAAAACCAGACGCTGGATTGGCGATTGTTGGCCCATCGTCCATCCCGCCGCTTTCAACGAGCAGGACGTCAGCGCCCGACTTCGCCAGTTCACCAGCGATCACCGACCCCGCCGCGCCGGCGCCCACAATGATGTAATCGTATGACGGCGTGCGCTGGGCATTAAAAGCTTTCCTTCGAAGCGCGATCAAAGTCGCCCCATCTCACACGGCACAGTCCAGCTCAGGGTAGCTTGTCGAAAAAGAGATAAATGGCGGCAATCCGGCCGTCCCGGGCTATGATGAAATCAGTCCCGGCGTAAGCTGGCGCCTCACCAGGGCGGCCCGAAACCCATTGGATCCGCCCACCGTTGCCACTTTCCTCGGGCCCGGCAATTGGCTGATATCGAAAGTCGGGGTGAGTAGCCTTGATGGAGGCCGCGACGCGATCGATCTCGTCGCGGCCATGGTAGACGCCCCCGCTGGGATCGTAGAACACGCAATCTTCGTTGAAGATCTCGTCAATGGCTGCGCGCCGACGCTTGGGGTCGTTTTCACCGAAGACATCGTGAAGATTGCGGGTCAGCAAAGTCGATACGCTGTTGGACATCGCTTGTCTTCTCTCGCCATCGAGTGTCGACCGGATTGCTGACGTCAGCCGTGCAGCTTGTTTGCGGTCTCCGCAATCTTGCGGCCCTGATATCGGGCTCCCTGGAGCTCATTCGCGTTCGGCTGTCGCGAGCCATCGCCGCCGGCGATCGTCGTGGCACCGTAGGGTGAGCCGCCGGTAATCTCGTCAAGCGTCATCTGTCCGACATGGCCATAATCGAGGCCGACAATCACCATGCCGAAGTGCAGAAGATCGGAGCGGCCTGATCGAGCTTGTAGTGTGACTTACGCGCGATCTCTTCGGGTACCAATTCGGGCACGCGCTTGATGTCAACATGCGCACCGGCCTGCCGCGCGCCCTCCGCGACAGCATTCGCCATCGCTTCGATATGGCCGTAGGAGGAGTAGTAGAGAACCAGAACCTTCGACATGATGATCTCCTCGATTGTCTTATGCGGGACGCAACCGACCTGCCCTATGGCGCGTCGACCATTACGAGCTCGGAATTCTCGATCGCGGTGATCCTGACGACTGCGACGTCTTTGATGGCGGCGCCGTCGCGTGCATCGATCCGCACGCCGTTGACCTCGACGGCGCCTGATGCAGGCACGAGATAGCCATGACGTCGTTCGCCAAGCGCATACTCGACGGTCTCGCCGACCTTCAGCGTGGCGCCCAGCACGCGGGCGCGGGCGTGAATTGGCAATGCGTCATTGTCATTCTCGAAGCCGCTCGCGAGCGTCACCAAGCGTCCGGAACGGTCGGCCTTGGGGAACGGTTGTGCCCCCCAAGCCGGCGAGCCGCCCCTTGAGCTGGGGACGATCCAGATCTGGAAAATCCGTGTCGGCTGTTGTTCCAGATTGTATTCGGCGTGCCGGATACCGGTGCCGGCCCTCATCACCTGGACATCTCCGGCCTCGGTTCGGCCTACGTTGCCGAGACTGTCTTTGTGCGTCACCGCGCCCTCCCGGACGTACGTGATGATTTCCATGTTGGCGTGGGGGTGGGGGTGGGGCGGAAAGCCCGTATTGGGCGCGCTCTCGTCGTCGTTCCAGATCCGCAGCGAGCCCCAGCCCATTCGGGTGGCGTCCCTGAACTCGCCAAACGAAAAGTGGTGCTTGGCCTTCAGCCAGCTGCGATCCTCCCCTGCGAGCTCGTTGAATGGTCTGCGTTCGATCATCGGCGCTCTCCCCGGCACGGCTCGTGGTGTTGCGTCAACACACCTATGGACACAGTAATGAATTAGAAATAGAAACTATATAAACTCATCGTTTCTGAATTTGAAACTATGGCCAGATTGCCAGACCTCGAAGGGCTAGCGATTTTCGCCAAGGTCGTAGAACTCCGTTCGTTCGCTGGGGCGGCAGCGGAGCTGAAGCTTTCCAAGGCGACCGTTTCCAAAGCTGTTAGCAGGATAGAGGCCCGGCTGGGTGCGCGGCTGATCAACCGCACTTCCCGGCGCCTAGCGCTGACTGACACTGGACGGCAGCTCGCAGGCCGCGCTGCGCAAATTCTCGCCGACGGCGAACCCGCTGAGGACGCCGCACTGGCGCAAACTGCGGTGCCGCGTGGACTGGTGCGGTTGGCGGCACCCATGTCCTTTGGGCTGCTCCACGTCGCGCCGCTGCTGCCGGAATTCCTCGCCACCGGTCGAAGTCGGCGTCAAACTGCTGGACGGGCTTCACCGCCATCCTCGTGACCCACGACGTCGCTGAAGCGGTGACTCTCGCCGACCGGGGGCTGATGATCGAGGACGGCGAAATCGCTCGACCTCCCGATCGATCTGCCACGGCCGCGCGAGCGTGGTTCCGCCACGGCGGCGGCGCTTGGAGGCACGATCCTGCGCCACCTTTTCCGCAACGCCCGCCCCGGGGAGGATGCGTGAACGGATGCACCGTGGGGATCGTGCGTGCGAGCCCCCACAGGCTGAGCACCTATTCCTTTTGCGTGACAAAGAGTGCGAAAGGCTGGTGCTCGTGGCACGGCTGCCAGAAAGAGGCGCCCATTTGTCGGACGGCATCCGGCGTGGCAAAGAGTTTCCTCCATGCCGCTGGCTTCATTCCACCGCTGACGGTGGCCCGCTCGAACTCTTCGCTCGTGTACTGGTGCGCTTCCAGCGTCAGCTCGACACGACCAGAGGCTCGATCCAGGAATTCTGTTCGCATGTTGTTGCCCTCCAGCCTGGTGAACCGCCGGACGACGAAGTCCTGTCCAAATGCCGAGAACAACGGATTGATGACGACGGAGATGAACCGTCCTCCGGGCCCAAGGTGGCGCGATGCGGAGCGGAAGAAGGCTGCGAGCTCTTCAGACGACGTCGCATACTGCAGCACCATGACCGAGATTGCAGCATCGAATGTTCCATCGCGAAAAAACGTATGTGGCGTGGCCACCACAAAAGTGGCGTCCAACCCTGGTGCACCTACGCGCGCCTGCGCTTCCGCGATTTTCTGGAGCGCCCTGTCGTAGCCGACGACCGCGGCGCCGCGTTCCGCCAGCAACTGCGAAAACAGACCGTCGCCGCAGCCAATTTCCAGGATGCGTTTCTTGTTCAGATCGCCCAGCACCTCTTCAATGGCGGGAAAATGCAACCCTCGGCGAAAGGGGTCATCTTTGATGTAATTGGTGTAATTCGTCACCTGGTCGAAATCAGTCATATTGCATCCTCGCAGAAAGCCGTCGTATCTTGTGTCGGCGTGATTGTGGATGCAAGAGACCTGCGGGAATAACGTGCTCGTAATAATCTACTAATATAATAATCTAAAGGGCTCGGGACCGAATGGCTCGTCATGATCCAGGCGCGTCGCTACCCGCTACGATAAGCTTGCGAGAAATTATTTTCTCTACCCTGTGCCTCGTTGCTGCCATCGTGTTCAGGCTGTAGCTAATTGTGTCTCGACCCTAGGGCTTGCCATCGTGACAGAAATCATGAAGGCACAGCACCGCGGCATCAGCGTCGACGACAATCCCGGCGGAGACACAGTCTTTACATTGCGCTTTGGCCAGCTGAAGGGTGAGCGAAATAAAAAAACCGCTGCCGCAGCAGGGGCCAGGTGAATGAATCGAGTCGATCCGAAAAAAGACCACATTGTCGTCAAAATAACGCACATGCATTCTGGAACACTTCAACCAAGGGGCGGTGGGCGCGAGCCTGCCGGGAGGCGGCTGCATGAAGGGCAACCTCGCCGCACGGCGTTCAAGTGCAGCTTTCGAACCAGGTATGGGGACAGTCTTGGTTGAGCGGGCGACGAGCGCTGCGAGTGCTGGGGCCCATATTTGTGTGTTGCGGTCTCACGCGTTGCGACGGGGCGCTCGTTGGTACCGTTGTGGTGCATTCCCCCTCATCTTTCCGCTTCGTGCTCATTCCGCTTCGCGCGGATTTGAAACTCCCGCAGGTTCCGCTTGGAGGGCAGTTCAGGTGGGCGCGCAAGTGGCAAGCAGCGATCGCAATTTTCTCGATGCTCTTTAGCATCTGATGCCCAGCCGGGAAGATCGGTCCCAATACGAACCAGCATCTAGATAACCGGGGAAGGGGATTATGAGCACGCGTCGAGAGCCCGACGACAGGCCGTCGAAAGACGGACCATTGAGTTACGCGCCGAAGAAGGTTCGACATGCCGAACCGGAGCCAAATCCGGCTGCGGCGCCGGGAAAGGATGATGTTGCGCCGCTGAGCCAGGCGCCCGAGCCGGCGGAAGCGCTCTGGACGCGGTCAAACCAACGCCCAGTATTCGCTGATGATGTTGCGATTGCCGAGCTCCGGGGCGAGCTCGCGCCTCCCCCCAACTGGATTCCGGAGCCGCCGCCTCCTTCGACCGGCAGGAAATATGTGCTGGCGGGCCGACTTGCAGGCCTCGCCATGCTGACGGCCGTCAGTTTTATTGCCTACCGACTGGGTTCGGCGCCGCCACCCGGCTCGCCGCCGCATGCACTCCCGGCCAGCCAACTCAATCAGCAGAGATCCGAACGGTCGGTCGCTAATGCTCCCCAGTCTGCGGAGCCGGCGGTAGCATTGCCCGCAGCCACGAATGCGATCGCCCTGCCGTCCAACGAACAAAAGTCACGCGATACTGCATCGCCTCGAACCGCGTCCCAGCAGCTTACGGTCGGTGCAGCACGGCCGCTTCGGAAGGACGAAGCCGCAAGCTTGACGGTTTCGGCTAACGATGCTGGTCCCAAAGCAGCCGTGGTGATCAGCGGGCTTGCGGCCGGGTCGACGTTATCGGCCGGCACACAGCTAGGGCCGAATACGTGGCAACTGTCGGCCGCGGAACTTGACCGCGCCGTCATCACGCCGCCGCGCGGTTTCGCCGGCGCCATGGACCTCACCCTGGAGCTGCGTCTTGCCGACAGCACCGTGGCAGATCGTAAGAGCCTGGCACTGGAATGGATGGACAGAGGCGTCTTGGTACCGGCCAAGTCCGAACCGCGGCAGCACGATGCGTCCGACATTACCGAGATGATGAGAAGCGGTGCCGAGCTCATGGCCAATGGAGACGTCTCCGGGGCCCGGTTGATGTACCAGCGCCTGGCGAAGGAGGGTGAGGCGTCGGCGGCCTTAGCGCTCGCCGAAAGTTATGATCCGCCGGCGCTCAGGAAATCGAACATCACGCGGGCAATAACGCCGGACGTCGCCTTGGCTCAAAGTTGGTACGAAAAAGCGAAGGCCCTGGGTTCGTCCGTTGCGGCGGAGCGCCTGGAGGCACTGGGGCGGCTTGATAAGGTTATATTGGTCACCGACTTCGGTTATAACGGCCGCCACGCCTATTTCTTCGAGGCGGTCGACAAAGGATACTACAGGGACGCCGGGCTCGAGGTGAAAGTCGTGCGCGGCCAAGGCTCAGTCGATGCGATCCGCCAGGTCGGCGCCGGCAATGCGATGTTCGGCTTCGCCGACGCCGGCCCCCTGATATTGGCGCGCGCCAACGACCAGATCCCGGTCAAGCTGGTCGCC
>Ga0066395_10000229_pt1 | contig 21029 bp, 18 predicted proteins | sample PanSoiPlot1MoBio_FD_61218 | JGI IMG/M metagenome (GOLD analysis project Ga0066395, IMG submission 61218) | Tropical forest soil microbial communities from Panama analyzed to predict greenhouse gas emissions - Panama Soil Plot 1 MoBio | ecosystem: Environmental > Terrestrial > Soil > Tropical... | reverse complement strand
ATCCAGCGGCCGCCGCAGATCAAGAAGCGGCCGTCCCGCAGGTCGATCAGCGGGACACCCTCGTGCGGCGACGGCATCTGCGTCGCTTCACCCGCGGCGTCGCGCGTGAAGTCCCAGGTGCCGTCCGCGGGATTGTCGCGTCCCGGCGTGAACATGAACGACAAGCGCGTCGTGGTCGTCGGGGTGGCTGGATCGAACGGCGCGACGCCGGAGTCGATCGAGTACCCGCCCGCGACCAGGACGCGGCCGTCGGGCCCCTCGACGGCGTTGCCCGTGAAGTTGCCCCAGTACACGGCCTGTGTGGGAAGCGAGCCCGTTTCGATCCAGCGATCGGCGCGCGGATCGTAGAGGAAGCTTCGCAACGAATTCGCCGTACCGTCGTAGGACAGGACGTCCTGCCCGACCAGCAGGACCATCCCCGACGACAACGTGATCGCCACGTTGATGAACGGGACTGGCATCGGTGTTGGCGCGGCCGGCGTCCAGGCGTCCGCGTCCGGATCGTAGATCTCCGTCGCCGGCGTCGGCGCGTCGTCGGCGACGGAAATGCCGCCGATGACCATCACTCTTCCGTCACTCAACGTCACGGTGGAGTACTTCCCGCGCGCGAGGTTCATGTCGGCCTTGCGCGTCCAGGCATCGGCCGCACGCAGCGGTTGCGACTTGACGGCGGTGGTCTGGGCGACGGTGCCGTCGCTATCGTCGGCGGCCGTGCAAGCGGACGTCGCGGCGATGAACGGTACGAGAAGGGCGGTGAGAAACGGCTGTCGGTTCATGGTGGGCTCCCGGTTGGCTGGATGTGCCGCCCCTCGAGAGCACGGTGTATGCCAACAGGAAACCTGCGATGCGCACGGACGGCGCCTCGTTTCACCGGTGTGGGCGGCCCGCGACTCCACACGGCGCGTGCCGCCCTCCCCCACGTGATCGGTGGTGATCGACCACCGGCCGCCACCTGTGAGACTAGTGGACCCGCGCCGGGAGGCTCGCCTCGGCGAGCGCCTGGGCCTGATCGTGCAGATCGCAGCCCGCCTCGTGCAGGCGATCCGCGAGCGGCGCCAGCGCGTCGGCCTGGTCGACCGCGGCGCTGGCCTGCCGGGCGGCGACGGAAAGCGCCGTCTCCTCCAGCATCGCCACCTGCAGCTCGAGCCGGGCCCGCACGCGGGTGGCCGCCCCCGAGAGCGCCTGCGCGCGCTCATCGAGTGCGACCACCGCGCGTGCGGCACGGGTCAAATCGGCGCGCGCGGCCTCGTCGCCGCTCTCCGACGCCGCCGTCGTCAGCGCGACGGCGCGCGCGCGGACGGCCCCGACGTCGAGGCGTTCCAGCTCGCCGCGCAGCTTGCGGCAGCGCACGGCCAGCGTCAGCACCTCGCGCGTGACGTCCTCGGCCAGCCGCGCCAGCCGCCGCCCGTCGGGCCCGCGGTCGCCGCCCAGCCCTTCGACGATGCGGTCGTGCGCGATCGCGGCCCGCTCCGCCAGCGCCCGCTCCTGCACCTCGGCGCCGCCGAGCGTCGCGCGCGCCTGGACCAGCGCTCGCGCGAGCGCCTGATCGGCGATGCGCTGCAGGTGCGCGATCACCAGGGCCGACGATGCGGCCAGGCCCGCCAGCAGGCCCATCAACAGCGCGTCCCCCGCCGCCCGGACTTCTTCGCCGCCCGCGAAGGCGTGCCACGTCGCGCCCGCCAACAGCGCGCCGAGCGCCGACGTCATCACAGTCACTAGATGACGCCGGCGACCGTCGCGCCCCCCCTGCCCGATCAGCATCGCCATCAGCGGGCCGATCGCCATCATCATCCACCAGGTCGCTCCCGAAAGCGGCAGCGCCCACGCCAGCGCGCCCACGCCGCCGGCCGCCCCGATGACCACCAGCGCGTCGTGCTGGAACCCACGGTGATCGCGAAATCGCCAGTTGATGTTCATGACGCGCTCCTTTATTCGAGCTTCAGGCCGTCGAGCAGGTTGTCGTTGACCGTCTTCCGCAGCGCCTTCTTCGCCGCGACGTCGAATCCGTCCGCCTTGCCCGCCTTCGCGGCGGCGGCTTCGTGCGCATCCAGCTCCTTCCGGCGCAGCTTGGTCAGCTCGTCGATGCGCGTCGTGATCTCTTTCCGCTCCTTCTGCTTCTCGGCGATCAGCGCGGCCTGCTTGTCCTTGCTCATCGCCTTCATGTCCGCGGGCAGCTCCGCCTGAACGTCGTCCAGACTGACGGCCCCCCGGGTGATGCCCTCGACGAGATCGCCCTCGCCGCCGACCGCCTTCTTGTTCTTCGCCAGGTATCCGGCCCGCGCGGCCTTCTCCGCCGCGGGCGCCTTCAGCGCCACGGCAGACGCCGCCGCCACCGCGGGCGCGGCCGCGCCGTATCCGATCGCCGTGCCCGCGAGCTTGTCGTGCAGCGTCGCCAGCTCGTCGTCGTAGCGCGAGCGCTCCGCCTCCATGCCGCCGTCCTGATGGATCGCCATGTACTGGCCGCCGCCCAGCGACGCGATCTCGCGCCAGGCGCTGGCCGCCGCGGGATCCGCACCGCACAGGATGGTGTGCAGCTGGATCCCCTTGCGCGCCGCCGCGCGCGCCGCGCGCACGTAGTCGTAGCCGTCGTTGTAGTCGGTATGCGGCGGCGCATCGCCGACCAGGTAGATGACCCTGACGACCGACTTGTCGTCGCTCCAGGACATCTTGTGCACCGATTCGTCGAGCGCGCGCGCGACGTGCTCGGGCCCGTCGCCGCCGCCCTCGGCGCGGAAGCTGCGCAGCCGCCGGTAGACGCGATCGAGATCCTCATCGAGATCGAACACCTTGGTCACGTAGGCGTCGCCGATGTCGCGGTAAGCGATCAGACCGACCCGCAGATCCGGGGTCGGCTGCCCCTGGGCGACGAAGCTGGCCAGGCTCCAGATCTTCTGCTTCGCGCCTTCGATGAGGCTGGTCATCGAACCGGTGGTGTCGAGCGCGAACACCAGCTCGACACGGGGCCGCGCCGCGGCCACCGGCGTCTGGACGATCGGATCGGGCGGCTCGGGCGCGCGCGGCGCGGGCGCGAGGACGACGGGTGCGCGGGTCGGGACAGCGCGGCTCTGGCGCTGCAACCCGAGCACGGCCAGCAACGTCAGCACGCCGCCGGTCAGGATGGCGTAGGTGACGATCCGCCGCGGCGGGCGGGGCGTCCGGGTCGGGGGCGACGGTGAATTGCTGCTCGGGCTGCTGGCGTCCATGAACGGCCTCCTCGGTGGTGGTGCCGGCGCAAAGACGCACCACTCCGGAGAACGATCTCTTTTTGCGGGCGAGCCGCGCCTATTGCGGCGCGTCGCCGAGCCGGCCGGTCAGAAAGTGCGCGGCCATCGCCAGCAGGCGGAGGGTCTCGTCGTGCGAAACCTCCAGGTGCAGGCGGACTTTCCGTCCCTCCCGATCGAGCTGGGCGCGCGTCACCAGCGACGAGAACCCGGTCAGCACCAGCAGCGGGTGGGTGCGCAACTTACGCTGCACGACCGGCCACTGGGTCTGCCACTGCTCCGCCGGCGCGTCGGTCTTGAATTCGGCCACCAGGTCGAGGAACGGGGCGTCGGCGACGCCGATGACCGCGTTGATCGCCGCCGGGACGGGCATGCCGTACAGGACGGGCGGCGCGCCGGGCGCCGGGGCGCGCGACTTGAACATATCGACCGCGTTCACCATCACCGCCCCGTCGGGCGGCATCAGCCCCTCCTCGGCGTCGATCCGGGTCAGCAGCGACGCCCAGCCGGCTTTCATCGACTTCGCCGCCGACGCCGGCGTGGACGCGTCGGCGCCGCCGTCCGCATCGTGCGTCCCGTTGCCGTTCCCGTCCGTCGCTCCGCCGTCCGGGGACGACACGGGCGCAAGCAGCAACGCCCGGTACGCCCGCGGCGTCACCACCGTCAGCCCCGGCGCCGCCAATACGATCAGCCGATCGTCCTGCCAGCGCCGACGCGCGTCGCGCGCGTGGCGCTCGGCGATCGGACGGCCACCCTGCGTGCGCCAGGTGAGCGTGTGGTCCGACGCCTTGGCCGCCTGGTTCAACGCCGCGCGCACCCTGGCGTCGTCGAGATGATGGCGCACGGCCACGAACGTCACCGATGGGTCCAGCGGATTCGGCGTCGCGATCAGCAGCGCGTCGAAGTCCATGAACAGATCGAGGCCTGTCCCCGAGACGAAGTCCTGCCGATCGGGAAGCCGCATCAGCAGCTCGTCGACGGGGGCCGAATAGTCCGTCCCGCGCAGTCGGTCGAGGCGCATCAGCACCGTCAGCCGCGATCCCTCCGGACCGTAGGCACCGAGATCGCTGGTCGGCGCCGGCCCGCCCTCATCGTCGGTCGGGGTCGGCGCGCCTGGCTTGTCGGTCTTGTCGGGCCGCAGGCCCAGGGTCCCCGATTCCTGGGGCGGCGTCGGCGAGGCCCGGCGGGCCTGCGCTGCCCGAGCCTTCCCCGACCCCGGCTGGGGCCGGCCGAGCGGCAGGTCCTTCACCTCCTCCAGGCTGACCCCGGCGATTTCGACCTCGACGGGGCCGGAAAACCCGCGCGCGCCCAAGGCCAGAGCGATGGCGACGACGCCGAGGTGCGCCAGCACTGACAGCACGAGGCCGAGGCTCCACCGCAACAGCATGCCGCGTCACCAAAGGGTACCGCATTCCGATCGGAGAGCTGGAATTCGGGAGTACCCCCGAGGGCCTTTCTTCGCGGAAACCGCGAAAAACCCGGGGCTTGCTGGTAGGCTTCGTCCCGGATGCCTGTCTGCTCCCGACGGCGCCCGTGTAGGAGCTCGGTGTGGGCCGAGCCCAACTACCCGATGTCGCCGATTGTGCGTTCGCCGTGCACCGATCCGTCGCTGCGCGCGCCATCCGGAAACCGCGCCGCGAGGACCGACGGCGTGGGCGCGACCCCGATCGTCAGCAGCGCTCCGTCACGCGGCCATTCCTGGACGATCTCCGTCATCGCGGCCGACAGGAACGCGCCCCCGACGCGAGCGGCGGCGGCTGTGCTGGAGGTAGCGTCCGCGGCGATCAGTCTGCCGCCGGGACGCAGGCACGGCACCAGCGCGGCCAGCCAGCGCATCGCCTCCTCGTCCTGGAGGCCGCTGACATTCTCGACGACCAGCGCGGGCAGCGTGCCGCGGCCGAGCGGCAGATCCGCGGCGGCGAGCGCGACCTCGAGCGCCCGCGACTGCTTGTGCGCGCGGCGGCGGGCGCGAAGCGCGATCGGACGGACCTCCGGCTCGACCAGCACCAGCACGCGGCCCGCGCTCGCGACCGCGTCGCCGAGCCACGGCGGCCCGATCACGACGACGGGCGCGCGTCCCTCCGTCCAGCGCAGCACGGCCGCCAGTGTCGGCGCGCTGCCGAGCGCGCCCGATAGCAAGGGTCCCTTGACGCCCATCTTCTCTGTTCGAGGCGCGAACCTATCATGAGCGAGCCGGCTTCCATGCCGTTCTGCGTGCGGCTCGGTCCAGGTGCGCCGCCCGAGCGGATTGGCGGAAAGGCGCGGTCACTGCTCAGGTTGAGCGCCGCCGGCCTGAGTGTCCCGAGGGCGATCGTGGTGACGACGGATCTGTTCGCCGCCCTGCGCGCCGGCGGTCCGCGGCTGCCGTCGACGCTGAACGCGCCCGGCGCGCTGACCTCCGTCGAGGGCGCGGCGCGCGCGCTGGCGGCGGCGCCCTGGCCCGAAGGTTTCGCGTCGGCGCTGGCGCGCGAGATCGACACGCTGGTGCCGGAGCCGGGCGCGCGCTACGCGGTCCGATCGTCGGCGTCGATCGAGGACGACGCGACCGTGCTGGCTGCCGGCCTGTTCCTGTCTCGCGTCGATGTCGCGCGCGTCGAGGTGCTGGAGGCGGTGCGCAACGTGCTGGGATCGGCGCTGTCGCCGGCGGTGATCGCCTACCTCGCGCAGCACGGCCTGCGCAGCGACGACCTCGGGTTCGCGGTGCTGATTCACCAGTTCATCGAGGGCGAGGCGGCGGGCGCGGCCGCCTGCGATTCGGCGCGCGAGGAGTCGCCGATCATCGAGGTGCACGCGGGGAAGGAGGCGGCTCTGCAGCGCGGGGGGCGCGCGCGCATCGAGGAGACGGCGCGCGCGCTGGCAAAGACCAACGGCGCCATCGAGCTGGAATGGGTCGTCGGCGAAGGCCAGGTGACGTTCCTTCAGATGCGGTCGCTGCACGCGGCGGGACGGATGCCCCGGCGTCCGGTCATCGCGCTGCCGTCGTTCGATCCGCTGCCGGCCGCGAAGGATCGCGACCTCAACGACACCGACTGGCACTGGGACGCGGCCCACAACCCCCTGCCGCTGTCGCCCGCGCAGGCGGGCCTGGTGTCGCTGGTCGACGAGCAGTGCAAGATCGGCCTGCGCCAGCGGGTGGTGGGTGGCTACCTGTTCTACGCCACCGATCCGACCTCGGAGACCACGCCGATCGGCGCCGCCGACGCCTTGCGCGGTGTGTGGGAGGCGGCGCGCCAGCGTCTGGCGCGCCCGACCCCGACGCTGGAGCAGGCGCTCGCTACCTTCGTCGCCATCTACCAGCCGCTGTTCGGGGTGGTGCAACCGAACTCGCGCGCCGCCACCGGTGTGCTGGCCGCGTTCATGCGACGCAACGGTTTCGATCCTGCGCCGCTGCTGCCAAAGCTTCTGTCCGGCGTGTCGTCGGCGGCGACCGAGCGGGCGGTGCGGGCGCGCGCGCTGGCCGAGGCGGTCGATCCGAAGCTGCGCGCGGCAGCGCTGGACGCGTACCTGGAGGAGTTCGGCGACGAGGCCCCGCGGTGGGACGTCGCCGCGCCGACGTGGCGCGAGCGATCGGCGTCGCTCGAGCGGCTGTTGCGCGGGACCAGCGTCGGCGCCCCGATCGATGATCGGCCGTGGCGGGAAGCGTCCGAGGCGGTCCGGGCGCGCTTGCCCGAGGAGATGCACGCGGAATGGGAATCGCGCTTGTCGGTCGCGCGCCGGGCGGTTGCGGTCGCCGAGGACGACGACGCCCTGTACGCGCGGCTGCAGGCGCACGTGCGGCGCGCGCTGCTGCGCGAGGGCGAACGCCTGTGGCAAAGCGGCCTGCTCGCCGAACCGAGCGAGGTCTTCTGGCTGCCGCTGGACGCCGTCCGCAAGGACGCGCGCGGCGAGGTTCCGATCGCCTACGAGGAGGCGGCGCTGGCGCTGACCGCCGCGCGCACGGCCGACGTCGAGGCGCGCACCAACCCGCCGCCGCTCGGCGCCGCCGATACGCTGGACGTCGGCACCGACGTCGTGCGCGGGCGCCCGGGCGCCGCGGGCGCGCGCATCGGCCCGGTGCGCATCTATCGGGGCGACCACGAACACGACCATGACGGCGATCACGTCCTCGTGGCGCGCACGCTGCTTCCGACGGAGCTGCCGCTGCTTTCGCCGGCGGCGATCGTGGTCGAGACGGGCGGCGTCCTCGATCACGTGGCCGCTCAGGCGCGCGAGCGTTCCATCCCGGCCGTCGTCGGCGCCGTCGGTGCCTGCCGCGCGCTGCGCGACGGCGATCAGGTGCTGGTCGACGGCGGCGCGGGTCTGGTCGTCCGGCTCGCGTAGCGCTGAGACGCACCGCAGCTCCAGCTCAGCCGCAGCTCCCGATATCGTTAAGGACGATCTGGGATTGCTAACTTTTTCGTTCTAATGATCTATTGAGAGCGCGCGCGGGGGGCAAAGCTCGGCCATGGAGCAGTTGCGGGGAAGTGATGAGCGTTTTCGGACGATTCTCGAGAACGCTCCCATCAACATCGCGGTCTACAGCCACGATTATCGCCTGCTCTACGTGAACCCAGCGCTGGCGGCGATGTGCCCGCGCGATCCGTCCGAGCTCGTGGGCAAGCACGCCGACGAGCTGTGGCCGGCGATCGTCGCGGACCCGCTCAAGCTTCACGGCGCGCGTGCGATCGCGTCGGGTGAACGGCAGACCTACGAGGTGGTGACGGAGCAGCCGGGTTGCCCGCGCGTGGTCAAGCAGTTTACGGTCGCCCCGCTGACCGGGCCCGCCGGCGATCGGCCACAGCTGCTGGTGATGAGCCACGACATCTCCGCGCAGCGCCAGCTGGTGGACGAGCTGCGCGAGTCGGATCGGCGCAAGAGCGAGTTCATCGCCGTCCTTTCGCACGAGCTGCGTAACCCGCTGGCGGCGATCCGCGCCAGCCTCTACGTCCTCGGCCGCGCGCCCGAGAGCGAACACGGGCAGCAGTCCCTGCGCGTGATCGACCGCCAGGTGGGCCAGCTGGCGCGGATGGTCGACGATCTGCTCGACGTCACGCGCATCACGCAGAAGAAGATCCATCTGCAGCGCCAGTCGATCGATCTGAACGAGATCGTCCGGCAGACGATCGAGGACAACCGCTCGACGCTCGAGCGCAGCGGCGTGCGCGTGGAGACCGAGCTGGCGCCAGGCGCGCTCCGCGTGAACGCGGACGGGGCCCGCATCGCCCAGATCGTCACCAATCTGCTCGCCAACGCGGTGAAGTTCACGACCAGCGGCGGGCGCGTGAAGGTCTCCGTTGCCCCTGATGACACCACGGCGCAGGCGGTCCTGCGGGTGGCCGATACGGGAACGGGAATCGATCCCGCGTTGCTCGGGAAGCTGTTCGAACCGTTCATGCAAGCGGATCGGACGCTCGACCGTACCGGCGGCGGGCTGGGGCTCGGCCTGGCGCTGGTGAAGGGACTGGTCGATCTACACCAGGGTGAAGTGAGCGCGCACAGCGAGGGTCTCGGCAAGGGGTCCGAGTTCACGGTCCGCCTCCCGCTCGCGGCGGGGATCACGGCCAGCGCGCCCGCGTCGCCGCGCAACGGCACCGTCGAGGGACGCCGCCGGGTGCTGATCATCGAGGATGACGTCGACGTCGCCGACGCGCTCAAGGCGGCGCTGGAGGTCGACGCCCACCAGGTGATGATCGCGCGCAGCGGCACGGAAGGGCTGGAACGGGCGCGGGCGAACCACCCGGACGTCGTGCTGTGCGACATCGGCCTGCCGGAGATGACCGGGTACGACGTCGCCCGGGCGTTTCGCGCCGACGATCGCCTGCGCTCCACCATGCTGATCGCTCTTTCGGGTTACGCGCAGGCGGAGGACGTCGATCGCGCGCGCGCCGCCGGCTTCGATCAGCATCTGGCCAAACCGCCGACCGTCGAGCACCTCAACCGGATCTTCGCCCGCACCGAGCGAACGACCTAGTCGTCGGATTTGGTCAGGTGCGCGAGGGCGCCGGTGGCGACCAGGTTCGCGAGCTCGCGGTAGCCGCCGATCGGCCGGCCCTCGACGAAGATCACCGGCACGGTCCGCCAGTTCGCGCGTTCCACGAGCTGGGCGCGGGCCTGCCGGTCGCCGGTGACGTCGATGGTCTCGAATGGAATTCCGTGGCGCTCGAGCAGCGCCTCTGCGCGCCGGCACCAACCGCAGGTCGTGGTGCTGTAGACGGTCACGGGCGCGCCGGACGAGATTGCGTTCTGCATTGCTTCGCTTCCCACGGGCGATCGATGCCGGTCAGCGGTCGTCGGTTTCGCCGTCGTCGGAGAGGTATTCGAGAATCACCTCGTCGAGGCCCTTGTCCTCGCCGACGCTGGCGGCGAACGCCTCGGTCGCGGGCGCCGGAGGCCCCGGCGGATCCCACGGCATCTTCACCTCGCGGACCTCTTTCGAGCTCTGCCGCCGGGGAGCGTCGGCCGCGCTGATCACCGGTTGCGAGACGCGCGGCGGCGGCGCGGGCGTCTCCCACGGCATGCGAATGTCGCGCGACGACGCGAGCGGCTGAGCCGAGGATTCGGGCGGCGCGGCAGCGCGGGCGGCGCCCTTGGGCGGAACCACCGCGCCGTCGCTGGCGGCGACCGGCGCCGCCGGACGCGCGCGAGCGGAGGTCGAACCCGTCGAGGAGCGCGCGTTGGCGGGTGTCCCGTTGACGGGCGGCGCGCCGCCGCCGACGTTGATGACGACGTTGCGGCGGACCACGACGCCGTCCGCGGAGCTGGACAGCACGACGGGCGGCCGGCGTACGCCGCCCGGCTTCACCATCACGACCGGCTTGGCCGCGGGCTTGGGCGCGGCGGCGATCGGCGCGGTGGCGGGCGCAGCGGCCGGGCGCGGCGCGGGCGTCCCGTCGCGCGGCGCGGGTGTCGCTTCCCGCGCCGGCGCCGGCGCGGCGGGCGCCTCCGGCTGCGCGTTCGCGGCCGGGGCCTGGACGGCCGCGGGCTGACCCGCGTCGTCGAGCATCGCTGGTTGGCCGCGCGCGACGAAGAAGGCGCCGATGCGCGCGTCGTGCTCGCCCTTCGTCAGCTCCTTGATCATCGACTTGTGCAGCTGCTGCATCAGCGCGCGCACCGCTTCTTCGGGAGCGTTCGGATCGTATTCCTGCTTCTTCGTCGAGAGGATCGTCCCCTCGTAGAACAGGTGCGTGTGCAGTCGCGCGTACCCTTGCCCGGAGTCCTCGGTCTGGACGTGGAACACGCGCCCGCCATGACGCAGGTTGTGGTTGTAGCCCAGAACCGGGCTTTGACGGGCGCGTTGGGTCATCGACGCAGGCAACGTGAATTATATCGCCGAACCTCGGAAATTCCTTGAGGAACGCGCATGTAGGTGCCCGTTTTGGCGCCCGGTTACGCCGCGGGTTACACTTTCGCGCCCCGAAAAGCCATGTCGCGACGAGCGAAGATCCAGCGCAAGACCAACGAGACGACGGTCGATCTCACCCTGGACCTCGATGGCCAGGGTGACCGGCGGATTGCGACACCGGTCCCCTTCTTCAACCACATGCTGGAAGCCATAGCGAAGCACGGTCTCTACGATCTCGACGTGACGGCGGCGGGCGACATCGAGGTCGATCCGCACCACACGATCGAGGATGTGGGGATCTGCCTGGGACAGGCGTTCCGCGACGCGCTGGGCGACAAGAGCGGCATCACCCGCTACGGCGAGGCGGTGATCCCGATGGATGAGACGCTGGTGTCGGCCGCGGTCGACTTCGGCGGCCGCGCCGCCTTCGTCTATCGCGCCGATGCGCTCAAGGGCCGCCGGGTCGGAACCTTCGACGTCGAGCTCGGCCGTGAGTTCTTCGGCGGCTTCGTCAGCACGGCGCTGTGCAACCTGCACCTCGAGGTCCGCTACGGCGAGAATGCGCACCACATGATCGAGGCGCTGTTCAAGGCGTTCGCGCGCGCGACCTCGATGGCCGTGCGCCGCGACCCGCGCGTCGTCGGCGTGCCGTCGACCAAGGGGACGCTCACCTCTTGAGCCCGGGCGCGTCGTGAGCGCAAGCGCGTCGATCATCGTCGCCGATCTGGGAAGCGGAAACCTGCGCAGCGTCGAGAAGGCGCTGGCCGCCGTCGGCGCGAAGGTCGCGATCAGCGCCGACGCCGATGAGGTCGCGCGGGCGGACCGCCTGGTGGTGCCCGGACAGGGCGCGTTCGGCGCGTGCGCGGGCGGGCTGGACGGCGGCGGCGGCGCGCTGCGCCAGGCGGTCACGGCTGTGATTCGCGCGGGCCGGCCGTTCTTCGGCATCTGCATCGGCATGCAGCTTCTGTTCGACGGCAGCGACGAGAGCCCGGACGCGCGCGGGCTGGGGATCTTGCCGGGCCGTGTGCGCCGCTTTCCCGACGGCGCGGGCCTGAAGATCCCGCACATGGGCTGGAACAAGACGCGGCGCGGACCGGCCGCCGCGGCGGGCCCGCCGGCCGGCGTCGCGGACGGCGCCTGCTTCTATTTCGTCCACTCGTACTTCCCCGATCCGGGCCGCGCCGACGATGTCGCGCTGACGAGCGATCACGGCATCGCTTTCTGCGCCGCGGTGAACCGGGATAACGTTTTTGGTTGCCAGTTTCACCCCGAGAAGAGCCAGGCGGCGGGCCTCGCGCTGCTGCGCAGCTTCGTCGCGGCCTGATCTACACTAGCGCCCCACCCCCGATGTTGGTCTTCCCCGCGATCGATCTGATGGACGGCACTGCCGTTCGCCTGGAACAGGGACGGCGCGAGAGCGTCACGGTCTACGATCGGGCGCCGTGGGAGGTGGCGGCGCGGTTCGCCGCCGCGGGCGTGTCGCGCATCCACGTCGTGGACCTCGACGCTGCCTTCACGCGCGGGGCTGCCGCGCGCAAGGACAACCGCGCCACGATCGCGCGGATCGCGGCGGCGGTGAAGGTCGACGTCGAGGCGGGCGGCGGCGTCCGCTCGCTGGACGACTGCGCGGCGCTGTTCGACGCCGGCGTGCGCTTCGTGGTGCTGGGGACGGCGGCGATCAAGGACCCGGCGCTGGTCGAGACGGCGTGCACGCGCTGGCCGGAACGGATCGTCATCGCCGTCGACGCGCGCGAGGGCAAGGTGTCGGTCGAGGGCTGGACCGAGACCACCGGAGCCGACGCGCTGGAGATCGGGGCGGCGGTCGCGCGCGCCGGCGCGGCCGCGGTCCTCTACACCGACATCGCGCGCGACGGCATGCGCGGCGGCCCCAACCTGGACGCGACGGGACGGCTGGTGCGGCGGCTGCTCCCCTGCCCCGTCATCGCCTCGGGCGGCGTGGCGCGCCTCGAGGATCTCGACGCGCTCGCGCCGACGGGCGCGGCCGCGGTGGTGGTCGGCAAGGCGCTGTACGAACGGGTGTTCACCATCGAGGAGGCGGTCGCGCGCGTGCGCGCCCAGAGCGGTTGACCAACCATGCTTTGCAAACGCGTCATCCCATGCCTCGACGTCGACGCCGGCCGCGTCAAGAAAGGCGTGCGCTTCAAGGAGCTGCGCGACGCGGGCGATCCGGTCGCGGTCGCCGCCGCCTACGACACGCAGGGGGCCGACGAGATCTGCTTCCTCGACATCACGGCGTCGTCGGACGAGCGCAAGACGATGCTCGACGTCGTGCGCGAGACGGCCGAGCGCGTCTTCCTGCCGCTGACCGTGGGAGGCGGCGTCCGTTCGGTCGAGGACGTGCGGGCCCTGCTGCTGGCCGGCGCCGACAAGGTCGGCATCAACACCGCGGCCGTCGCCGATCCCGAGCTGGTGCGGCGCGCGTCGGACGCGTTCGGCAACCAGGCGATCGTCGTCGCCGTCGACGCCCGCCGCGAGCCGGCCGCGCCGGGGCAGCCGCTGCGCTGGCAGGTGTTCACGCACGGCGGCCGCCGGCCCACCGGCATCGACGCCGTCGAATGGTGCGCGCTGATGGCGAAGACCGGCGCGGGCGAGATCCTGCTGACCAGCATGGACCGCGACGGAACCCGCGATGGGTTCGACATCGAGCTGACGCGCGCCGTGGCCGATCGCGTCTCGGTTCCGGTGATAGCCTCGGGCGGCGTGGGAAATCTGGAACACCTGTATCAAGGGATCGCCGAAGGGCACGCCGAGGCCGTGCTGGCGGCGTCGATCTTCCATTTCGGCGAGGCGACCGTCGGCCAGGCGCACGATTACTTGCGCGCGCGCGGCGTCCCGGTGCGAGATCAGGTGTCATGAAGCCGGTTCCTGTCGCGCCCGAGCCGCTGCTGGCGGCAGTGACCTTCGACGGCGACGGCCTGGTGCCCGTGATCGCCCAGGAGGCGCACACGGGAATGGTCCGCATGGTCGCCTGGGCGAACCGCGACGCCCTGACCGCGACGCTGGCGACCGGCGCGGCGCACTTCTGGAGCCGGTCGCGCCAGGCGTCCTGGCGCAAGGGCGAGACCTCGGGGAATGCGCTGGCGGTGCGGGAGGTCCGGCTCGATTGCGACGGCGACGTCGTGCTGTACCTGTGCGACGCGGAGGGGCCGTCGTGCCACACGGGCGCGACGTCGTGCTTCTTCCGCCGCGTCGGCCACGACGGCGAGCTGGTGACGGATGAAGGGCCGCCCGATCCGCCCGCGCTGGTGCTGGCGCGCCTCGCCGAGGTGATCGCGAGGCGGCGCCGCGAGCGGCCCGAGAAATCGTACGTCGTGTCGCTGCTGGACAGCGGGCTCGGCAAGATCAACGGGAAGATCATCGAGGAGTCGGCCGAGCTGACGGAGGCACTGCTGGAGAAAAACCCGGCCGAGATTGCGCACGAGGCGGCCGACGTCATCTTTCACACGCTGGTCGGACTGGAGGCGACCGGCGTCCCGGTCGACACCGTGTTCGCCGAGTTGCGGCGGCGCTTCGGCGTTTCGGGCATCGACGAAAAGGCGAGCCGCAAGCGATGACCGTGCCGGCGCACGGCCCTGCCGCCGATCGCCGCGAGGCGATGCGGCAGAGCATCCGTGCGCTCCTCGGCCCGGGCGGCGCGGCGGCGGCGTTGTTCCCGGGTTACGAGGCGCGTCCCGGACAGCTGGCGATGGCGGACCGGATCGCCGACGCGATCGACGGCGACGAGCGACTGCTGGTCGAGGCCGGAACGGGAACGGGCAAGACGCTCGCCTACCTGGTGCCGGCGTTGCTGTCCGGGCGCAAGGTGGTCGTCAGCACCGGCACGAAGACGCTGCAGGACCAGATCGCGGGCGTTGATCTTCCCCGCCTGCGCGCGATGTTCGATCGCGCCGGCCTGCTCTCCGCGCCCCTCGAGTGGGCCGTCATGAAAGGCCTCGGGAACTACGTCTGCCGGCGCCGCCTGGGGGAGCGCGATCGGCAGCGATCGCTGGTCGCCGAGCCCGAGCTGGATCGGATCCTGGCGTTCGCGGCGTCGTCCCAGACCGGCGACCGCGCCGATCTGCCCGATCTGGCGGACGACGCGCCGCTGTGGGGCGACGTCTCGGCGACGCCGGAGACGCGCATCGGCCCGCGCTGCGCGTTCTTCGAGAGTTGCTTCGTCACCGCCATGCGCCGGCGCGCCGCCGCCGCGCCGCTGATCGTCGTCAACCACCACCTGTTCTTCGCCGACCTGGCGTTGCGCGCGCGCTGGCCCGAGGCGCAGGTGCTGCCGCCCTACGAGGTCGTCATCTTCGACGAGGCCCATCAGATCGAGGACGTGGCGACCGAATTCTTCGGCGTGCACGCGTCGACGCAGCGGCTGTTCGCGCTGGCGCGTGACATCGCCCGCGAGACCAGCGTCGATGCGCAGCGCGCCCAGGCGGCCGCCGGCCGGCTGAAGGCCGCCACCGATGCGCTCGCGGATGCGCTGCGCGCCCTGGTGCCGGCCGCGCGCCCCGGCCTGGACGAGACGCGCGTCGCCTTCCCGGGCGGTCTGACAGCCGGGCCGGCGCTGGACCGCTACCACGAGCTGGACGCGCGCCTCGAGCAGCTCGCGGACTGGCTGAATCCCGACGGCGACGCGGTGGCGACGTCGTCGCGGCCGGTCGAGCTCGGCGGGCTGGCGCGGCGGGCGGAGGCGCTGCGCGCGGATCTGTCGCTGCTGGTGGGTGGACGCGGGCGCGAGCACGTGCGCTGGCTGGCGGCGTCGGCCCGCAACGTCGGCCTGCACGCTTCGCCCATCGACGTCAGCCCCGTGCTGGGTCGCGCGCTGGACGGCTGTCCGGGCCCGATCGTCCTCACCTCGGCCACGCTGACGGTCGCCGGGTCGTTCGATTATCTGCGCGCGCGTGTCGGCCTGGGCGACACCGCGGCCGACGCCAGCTTCGCGTCGCCGTTCCGCTACGACCGCCAGGCGCTGCTTTATGTGGCGCCCGACCTCCCGGATCCCACGCACGACGCCTTCCCGGCGCGCGCCGCCGCGCGCATGGCGGACCTCTGCGCAGTGACGGGCGGGCGCGCCCTCTTGCTGTTCACCAGCTTCCGCAACCTGCGCATCGCCGAGGCGCAGCTGCGCGAGACGCTGCCGTTCCCGCTGCTGGTGCAGGGCGAGCGCCCGCGCCACCTGTTGCTGGCGGCCATGCGCGAGCGCGTCGGGTCCGTGCTGCTGGCGACGCAGAGCTTCTGGGAAGGCGTCGACATCCCGGGCGAGGCCCTGTCGCTGGTCGTGATGGATCGGATCCCGTTCGCGGTACCCGATGACCCGCTGACGGCGGCGCGCATCGACCACATCCGCGACGAGGGCGGCGAGCCGTTCACCGACTATCAACTGCCGCGCGCGGCGCTGGCGCTCAAGCAAGGCTTCGGCCGCCTGATCCGCACGCGCACCGACCGCGGCATCGTGGCCGTGCTCGACGGGCGCGTCGCGCGCCGCCACTACGGCGCCACGCTGATCGCCAGCCTGCCGCCCGATTGCCCGCGCACCGAATTGCTGGAGGACGTCGTCGCATTCTGGAACGGCGTGCGGCCAGCGCACCCGGGCGCGGCCGCCGCGCCGTCGCCATGACCGCCTGGATCCTCGGCGCCGCCGCGTACGTCGCGGGTTCGATCCCGTTCGGCCTCTTGGTCGCGCGCGCGAAGGGGATCGATCTGCGCCAGGTCGGCAGCGGCAACATCGGCGCGACCAACGTCGCCCGCGCGATGGGCAAGGGCTGGGCGGTCGCCGTGCTGGCCGCGGACGCCGCCAAGGGCTTCGTGCCGGTCTGGCTCGGGCGCCGCCTCGGCCTTCCGGCGACGGCGGTCGCGGCCGCGGGCGGCGCGGCGATCGTGGGACACATGTTCACCTTTCTCTTGCGCGGGCGTGGAGGCAAGGGCGTCGCGACCTCGCTGGGCGTCGCGCTGGCGCTGTCGCCGATCGCGGCGCTGATCGGATTCGCCGCTTACATCGCGATCTTCGCGCTGACGCGCCTGTCGTCGCTCGGGTCGCTGCTGGGCGTCTGGACGTTCTCGCTGCTATACGTGGTGCGCGAATCGCCCCCGCGGCCGCTGATGGCGCTCGCGCTCGGCGGCGCCGCGCTGGTGACGCTCCGCCACCGCGAGAACATCGGCCGCCTCGTCCGCGGCGAAGAGAAGAAGACTTAGGAATCGCTACGGCGAAACGCCGAGCGCAACATCGACGGTGTTGCCCGACACCGGCAGAGTGAAGCTTTGCGACGCCGTACGAGCGCTCGTGTGCGCCATTGCATCCACCTGCGACGCGTACACGGGAACGTCGATCCGGTAAGGGCCGTCGGGAAGCGCGATGCGCCGCTCGCAACTACCGGTCGGCGACGATTCGACGGTGACGTTGACGGCGTTCCAGGATTCGGTCGCCATCGTGCCGCTCGCGACGTCGCGCGCGCCCTCGAAGCACGGCCCGCACACCGGGCAGACCTCGCCGCACGCGCAGGCGCAGGCGCCCTCCAGCGCGATCTGGTGAACGGGATCGGCGAGCGACGTGATCGTGAAGTCGATCTGGCAGCTCTCGAAGACGTAGACCGTCGACTGCCCGTCGTTGTGGAGTTGGAAGGTGATAGTGGCCGGCTGGGGCGGCGGATTGGTTGTGCTGGACCCGCACGCAGCCATCAGCGTCGCGGTGGCGAGGATCGATGCGAGGTGCTTCATCGCCCCGGGCATCGAGCATGAACGATGCCAGATTGGCCGGCGAGCGCGGCCCCCGAAATGACGGCCTTCGCGGCGAACCGACCCGCTCCGTCCATCAAGAAACTGATGAGCGCCCGATCTACCTTGCGCCGGCGAGCGCAATTCTTGCGTTCTCGCGGTTGGCCAGGACCGCGACCAGATCGCCGACGTACTCGGCGCGGTCGGCCAGCCAGTCGAACATGATCAGCGACGCCCACGCGGCGCGCGCGCCGTGCTGGTGCGAGAGCGCGCAGCAGTAGCCCCACAACCGGTCGCGTACGCTGCCGCGCCAAAGCGCCGCCAGCGGTGCGCGGCCGCCGGTCTGCTCGGCGCGTTCCCACGCCGCCCGCAGCGCCAGCCAGCGTTCCCACGCCTCGAGCGGATGCAGCGAGGGTCCGACCGCGTCCGCGTCCAGCGCGGGCAGCGCCTGCTGGATCAGCGCGAGCTGCTGATCGCGCGCGCGGGCCGCCAGCGTCTCGATCAACGCGTCCGCCTGCGGGCGGGCCACCTCGCCGTCGGCCTGCGCCAGCAGCAGCGCCAGCTCGTCGACGAGCTCGTCGCGCAGCGCCCGCGCGCGAGCCGCGCCCTCGCGGAGGCCGAGCTCCAGCGCGCGCGCCTGCAGCCGGGCCAGCGCCGCGTCGTCGATCTCGCCGCGCCAGGCGGCCGCCAGCGCCAGCACCGCATCGGTCGGGACGTCTTCGTGGCGCGCCGCCGCCCCCAGCATCGCGAGGTGACGGGCGTGGACACCCCGCGGCGCCGATTCCGTCGCGTCGGCGTCGGTCTCGGCGGGGCGCGAGCGCGACAGCGCGCGCACGAGCGGCCACGTCACCCGCCGCATCGGCGCCAGCAGCCAGCGCGTCCACACCCCGCGGCGGCTCATGGCCGAATCGCCTCCGGCTTGCGCCAGCAGGCCGAGCAGGCGGTTGAGCCGCCCGCTGCCGAGGCGGGCGTAGCGCGCCGCCGCCGCCCAGTCGCGCCGCGCGGCGGCCGACAGGACCAGCGCCTCGACGGCGTGCACGCGCGCGAGCCACGGGAAGCGCGCGCCAGGAGGCAGGTGGGCGAGCGCGTCGGCGACGCGTGCCGGGCGCGCCAGGCTCCGGCGCCGATCCGCCTGCAGCGCGGCGGCGAGCGCGGTCCAGGCGTCGGCGGGCAGCTCGTCCCAGCGCGGGCACGGGCGATCCGCGGCGATCTCGAACCAGGCGGCGATGCTCGGCAGATCGCGCAGCCGCACCAGCGGCGACATCCAGCAGGCCCCGACCGCGAGACGGCGCAGGCCGCACGGCCCCGCGATCCGGAACGCCAGCCAGCCCGGGAAGACGACGAAGACCCACGCCGGGATCACGACGCCGACCAGGATCGTGGTGACGGCACCGAACGACCCCGCCGCCCAGGCGCCCACCGACGTGCCGATGTTGCGCAGCACCGTCCCCCACACCACCGTCCAGACGAGGAGGCGCGTCGCCGCGAGCCAGCCGACGCGGGACGGACCGCGGCGCACCCCCATCGCGCCGGGCCGCTTCGCGTGGGGAGCCGGCGAGCTTCGCTCGCCGCGTACCACCGCGGGAGGAGTACGGAACCCCTTGGGGGTTCCGTTCACGATCGACATTGCCGCCGTGCTCATCGCGCCGCCGTCAGACCGCGGGCCCACCATTCGTGGACGAAACGGCGCGCCGGATCGCGCAGCTCGGCGATCGCCGACCGGACCAGCTCGGGCGTGCGGTCGCGCGCGCCGAGCGGCGTCGTGTAGCGGCGCGCGCCTTCCAGCCCGGCCGCCAGCTCGGACAGCAGGCGCTGCCCCTGGCGCTCGATCTCGGCGGCGGTGGCGGCCGGCGGGACGCCGAGGACGAAGAACGGATTTTCGACCCGCTCCCGCAGCCGCGACTCGAGCGACTCCGTCATCGGATTCCCGAATCGAAGCTCTTCGCCTGCAGCTCGGGCGACGCCGGGAACAGCTCCCAGATCTCGGCGACCACCGCGCGCAGCGCCCGCAGGCCGTCGCCCGCATGATCGCCCGCCGGTCCCAGCGCCTGCAACGCGCGGGCGCGGTCCAGCAGGCGCGCCGCCGCGCTCACGTCCATCGCCTCGGTGACGTGTGCGGCCGCCCAGTCGATGGCGTCCGCCATCGAGCGCGGGTCGCGGGAATAGGCGGCCCGGCCGAGCGCCCGCATCGCATCCAGGTGCAGCTCCAGCTCGGCGACGTTGTTGCGCTTGCGCGCGTGGCTGGCGGCCTGCAGCTCCTGCTCGTAGAGCTGCTGCTCGGCCGGCGTCCCCCACTGGGCGACGAGCGGCGTGTACGTCAGCTTGCAGCGGCGCGCCTCCTCGTCGAGATCGGGCCATTCCAGCAGCGCCTCCGCGTCGTCGAGCGCGGTGTCGACGTCCGTCAGCAGCCGGTGCAGCTTCTGGGCGGCGTCGACGTCGCCCGCGCGGGCGGCCGGCAGCGCGCGTTCGGCCTCCGCCAGCAGCGCCGACACGTCGCCGATCGCCTGCGCCGCGGCCGCGACGCCCAGCTGAAACGTCCGCCGCTGCACCTCGGCCGCCCGCCGGCCCGTCGCCGCGAGCTGGCGCTCCGCCGTCTCCACGGTCGCCGTCGGCACCAGCACGAACGCCACGTCCTCGAACGTCTGCCCGATGCCCGGAACGTCGGCGCGGGTGGCGAGCTGGCCCGAACGATCCAGCTCCAGCGTCACCTCGATGCGGCTGCCGGCGGGCAGGTCGCGCGCGACGCCGCGCAGCTGCAGCATTCCGATCAGCCGGTTGCGGTGGGCGCGCTGCGACTCGCCCTGCACGATCGGAATCGCCAGCGCGTCGTCATTGCTGCCGGCCGCGATCGCCCGCACCGTCTGGTGCGCGAACGTCCGGCGCGCCGGCAGCGGCGTCCCCTTCGCGAAGTAGACCTGCGTCGAATCGTCGGCGCGCGCGACCCCGATGGCGCGCGCCAGCGGCGGGTCGCCGATCGACACGCCGTGCACGATCGCGAACGTGCGCGTGGCCAGCGCGACCTCGGCGCCGGCGCGGTCGAACGCGCGGACGCGGAACCGGTTGCGCCGGCTCCGCTCCAGGCGCACCTGGACGACGAAGCTCCCTTCCGCCGACAGCACGGCGTCGGTACCCTGCCCGTCCACGCCGCCCCCTGCGTCCTCGCGCTCGATCCGGACGCGCGCGGGCGGCGTCTGGTTCGCCGCCGGCAAGCAGCGGCCGACCACGAACGGTTCCAGATCGGCGGTGACCGAGGGGTGCTCGATGCGCAGCGCCAGGCCGGCGGCGGTCGCGGGCGCGCGCGGCGCCGGCTTCGCGTCGAGGCCCAGGCTGCCCGCATACAGGGCCGCGCCGCGCGCGACGATGGTCATCGGATCGACCCCGGCGGCGATGCGCCCGTCGAACATGGCGCCGACGCGTCCGCGCAGCCCCGGCATCAGCGTCGGCCCGCCGACCAGGACCACGCGCGCGATCTCGTCAGCCGTGCGCTGATTCTTGGCCAGGAGGTTGCGCACCGCCGTGAGGGCGCGCGCGATGAACGGCGCCGTCAGCGAATCCAGCTCGTCGCGCGTGATGTCGAGCTCGCGGTCGCCCGCGACGATCGTCGCGTGTTCCGCGCGCGACAGCGCGATCTTGGCCTGCTCGCAGGCGGCGCGCAGCCGCGCCAGCGCGCGCCGTCCGTCCGGGAGCGCCCGCGCGGCCTCCAGCGCCGCGCCCTCCCGGCCCAGCCGGGCGATCGCCCAGGCCACCAGCGCGGCGTCCATGTCCTTGCC